>Ga0102922_1000591_pt1 | contig 7999 bp, 4 predicted proteins | sample Colrivmeta1569A3_FD_81569 | JGI IMG/M metagenome (GOLD analysis project Ga0102922, IMG submission 81569) | Estuarine microbial communities from the Columbia River estuary - metaG 1569A-3 | ecosystem: Environmental > Aquatic > Marine > Intertidal zone > Estuary | place: USA: Columbia River Estuary... | reverse complement strand
GGGAACCCAAGATTGGATGAAATCTCTATAAAGCGAGATAAATATCCTTACCTGGGGGACTATTTCGAACAAAAACGAGCTGCAAAAGAGGTCTATTTAAGAATGTTTCGTGCATTATGTATAATTTGAGAATTCATTATATTTTTTAATGAAATTAAGGGTTTAGCATAGTAGATTTAAAATCACGAAAATATCTAAAATAATATGATTTAAAAAATATTTTCGATAAATATGATAAGGATAACTCTGGTTATCTAAGCATAATTAAATTCAGATATTTACTCCATCAAGACCTTGAATTGAGTGTTGATGAAACAAATAAATTAGTTGAGTTTTTTCGTGAGGAAAAAGAGGACAAAATTAATTACTAATATTTTTTAGATGTTGATTGGTATATTGACTAATTATAGATTTTAGAAGAATAACTTTAATCCCAAGCCTCTAAATCAAAAAAATTATACCAAAAAAAATCTATGGTAAGTTAAAAAATTTTATCTGAGAAGATGGACAAAAAAGTAGATATTGAAATAAAACCATAAGTTATAAAACCTATCTATATAGACAACTTACGATTTTCTTCAACAGATAAAAACTCAATTCAACCCTCAGTCTAGGCTCCCAATTTAACCTATGGTTTCGGATTCTAGGATAAAATTTATAAGGCTCAAAATAGTTAGCAATAACAATAATAATAATAACAATAATAATAATAATAATTATAATAATTGTAGACATTAATTCCTAAATTTTAAGACCCTCCGAAGTCAATTTTAAAATAATAAACTTCTGTAGGTCCTCCAAATCGATTTTCTATAAATCAACTAGGATCATCGAGCTATCTATATAAATACTACAATCAATGAAATATAATTTATAATAAAATTTTAATATAACCCTTATTGTTAATTATTTTAATTTACAACAAATGGTTTCAATTCCTAAAGCATCAAAAGGTTATAAAATACAAAATATAGAATGTTAATTTATTAGAAATAAGGAGCCCCAACCATTTTACACCCGGTCCAGCTGTATACGAATGGGAAAAATGCTATTTCATACCACCCAAACATCTAAATACAACAATTACTTCATCTATAAGAGATATATTCCCTAAGCACGAGGGACCTGGAGTTGGGCAATTCAATATTCGAATCGATGTTATAAAAATATTTGAATTTTCCTATTTAAATATAAATTTATAGCCAAATGTTCATAACTATTATTTCGGTTATAAGCCAGATCCCTATTCGATAGAAAGAAAATCCCCAGGTCCAAGTGATTATAATCCCTCTAATTAGTATGTAGTCACCAAATCTCCATCAATAAGGTTTGAATTAATAAAATATTATTTTTTAAATAAAATAGAATTGCAGAGAGAATTGATAGGGCTCATCAAAATTAAAATTAAAATCTCGGTCCTGCATATTATAATATTGACCAAAAAAATGAATTTAAATCATTAAAGTTTTTTCTTATCCTATATCATTAGTATTATTATATTATAGATTTTCAAAATCCAAACGCTTATTTTTAGATTAAAGTTTAAATGTTCCGGTAATAGTTATATTTATTGAAGTTACTTTTTTTATAGGGTCCTCAAAAATATAAAATCGAGTCAGTGCCAGAAAACTCTCCTCGCTATTCGTATATATCATATTTGATGATAACATTATATATAGTTTTGGTAGAGATAAAAGAAAATTAGGAGGTGATATTGATATAGGAAACCCAGGACCTGGTGTAAGATATATTATACTTAAAGTTTTTATATTTAGAGTTATAGTCAAAATTAAGACAGTCAACTCACACAAAGAAAAGCAATATTTCCAAAAGCAAAAAATGATATTTTTAAATTAGTAAAGACACCTGGACCTGGGGTTTATATATACATACATAAATATATATATATTTTTAATAAAAAATGTAGAGTTATAATCTATCAAATTCTAAAATCACATTAGAAAGAGGTGTAAGGTTTCCCAAAGGAAAAAGATCGTATGATACCAATAAAAACGACAATCCTGGACCACAATAGTATGTGGATATATCTTTTGATACATATAAATAAAAAACTACCAATGTTATGTAATAATATAATTTTTTCCTTTTTTTATAATAAATAGAATAGGCACCAGTAAAAAACCAAAGGATAATTAAGATTTTTTTTCGCCAGGACCAGGTGCTTATAACACTCACTCAGACTAGTTTTAAAATAATTAACACAAGGTTTTAAATCTATTTAAAGATATTTTATTTGTATAAAATGGAGTAGGTTTTTTTATTAGGAAAGGCGAAAAATTATTTAGATATAACTGCAGATAGGATAAATGTTCCTAGTCCTACATAGTATGAGCCGAAAATAAATTAGCCCGATGGACCAAAAATTAAATTCCCACAAAGACTTAGAGACTTTTAAATGAATATTTAAAATTAAGTGCCTGGACCAGGTAAGTATTTGGATAAGGAAATAATTTTATCAAAATATAAATTCGCCCACACCTCAGCTCAAAGAAGTAAATTTCAAATCAATTCAAACCCAGGTCCTGGTAAATATAGCTTAAAAGATGGAATAGATATATCGGTTGAGAAGGCAAAGGGTATTCCAAAAAAAAAATAATTGTAAAAGGATTCACAGGAAAGTGAGATAGAACAATGATTTTAAGTTTGTTTTTCTAAAAATACAAAACATATATATCGATATCTATATTTTTTAATCAGTTATTAAATATAAAATTTAAAAATTAATAAAAATAAATATATTTATAACAATGTAGTTTTAGTTTTTTATGAGCAAAATAATGGCTGTAGATTAGAATGGAATTTGTATCATAGACGGATCAAAAAGATAATAGAAACTACCTAATTAGACTCATTAATTTTTTACAATCTAGAAAAATGGGGGTGAAACACTAGATTATGTCATTGATCAAATGGGTGAGGCATCAGCTAAGGTAAGATTTAAATTTTATAAAATAAAAATAATTATTTAGGCATAAGGATTGAAACAAGTAATTACCCTTGCATCCAAATTCTATGGAACCGATCAGAAATTATATCTGAAATTAGACGGCAGAGTAATCCTTTAAAAAAAATTGTCAATTTATTTATTAGTGCTGCTTAGGATTATTGAAAATCGGATAAAAAAATCTATTTCATCGTGATAATTAAGGCCAAATAAAGGAGATAAAGCCTATGTGTATATTAGATTTTTATGTTCATGAATCAGTACAAAGAGGGGGAGTGGGAAAAGTTTATAAAATATATATTTATATACATATAAATATGTATTTATTTAATATAATATAATTATAGAATTTGTTTGAGGTAATGCTCAATGATTAAGGGCTTGAACCCTATCAGTTAGGATATGATAGACCATCGTCAAAGTTACTTGGATTTTTAAAAAAACATTATAACCTAATATCATTTATACCTTAAAATAATAATTTTGTCGTCTACAATTAATATTGGTAAGCAAATGTAATGAATTTTCGCATATATTTAATTTTAATCGAAGTAAAAAAATAATAGCAATAATGATTAAACAAAAAATTAAACAATAAATCCAAAAGCCTTAGCTATTTAAAATTAATATTTAAATACAAATTCTAATCAATCAAATGGTCAATCTTTATTTCCGATAGGACATGCCAATAATATATAATTAAAATAAAATTTAATATCTTCATAAAGCTAAATAGATAAATAATTCAAATATGAATCACCATCTAAACTATAAACCCCAACAAATATAGGATATCAATAGTAATCAGGGTAAAATGAAATATTTGATATTTAATCTATAATATAGAAACAATTAATCAACAACCAAGAAAGAAGTTGAGAATTTGAACTATTAATTATAGTAGATGTAAATGAATGAGTCTCGTACCCATAAAACAAATTAAAGATAATAATCATTATAGCCACCATGGGCAATTAATGAAAAAAGTATCTCAAATTAGTAATCGGTAAAATTAATATTACCAATATTTATATAATTATTTATATAATATTTATAAAATAAATTTTATAAAATAGGCGTACTAAACGACAGCCAAGAGCATGTCAAATTACTTATAATATTAAAAATGATTATCTACTTAAATAAAAAAAAAATATATATATTTAAATTTATTTAATTTATTAAAAATCGTAAATAATTATTTATTTTATATTTTTTTTTTAATCTATGAAGGGTTTTTTAACGATATCAAAATAATTCTTTTTTAGTTGTAGACCGATAGTCCGCGATCATGTGTATGTTCTAATTGCATAATTTTACTTAATAATTATATTTATATTTGAAAAAAAATAAGTGCATTCACTCGAATGAATTAAATGGCAAGACTATGCTCATCTATGAATGCCTTTCGACTATAAAATCTATACGTGCCTTCCTATGATTTATTAGATGAAGATTTAGGTATATTTTGTAAGCATAGAATGATAGAGATTTTAGAATAGACTGTGTTACTTCTGAAGCTATGGCAGGCAAGAGGCTTGGGAAATACGCCTAGAATACAATTGTGACAATTTATTTTACAAATATTTTTATATTTTCAGATTTTAGTGAGAAAAATATATATATATATTAATTTTATTCACGAAATATGAAAATATAAAATTTTTTTTTAAAAAATAAATATTTTTTTTTCGGAAATAAATTTATATATTTTAATCTTGATTTACTTAATGAATCAATAATTATTCCAATCTCATTCTAATCTTTAATGCATAGATGGATAAAATTTATTCTCTTAATATAAGGTGCTTTATCTTCTAGGAGCAGGAAACAATGCTGTTTATTCAGTTTTGAGGGTAATATGATTAAATTTTTTGATTTATGTAAAAGTTGTCAGATAAAATCGAGGTAGCAATGAAAGAGATGGTAATTCATAATGAAAATGAACTAGAGAAGGCTAGATAGGAGATAAAAAATTTTAAAAAGTTAAGTAGGGAAATACCTAATATGATAACATTTTATGATTCTTGCATTTTATATAAGGATTAAGAATACAATCATCTATATTTCGCATATATTTTTATGGAGAAGGCTGATACATCAATGGATAAATTAGTATATTATAATTTTATAATAAATTTTAAATTAGATTGAACTTTATAAAAAAAAGCAAAAAAGATTTAGTAAGATTAAAATTGTAAATTTTCTTTTGACATCAGTAGCCGTTTATTCAAAATTATAGGAAAAACAGATAGCTCATTCGGATATTAAACCTGAGAACAATCTTATATTAGATATTAATAATTTCGATTTAAAAATATGTGATATAGGTAGTTGTGTTTATAATGAATAGAAGACTAATGGAGTATTTTTTTAATTTTTATATATTGATATTATATTTTAATTTTAGTCTATAAATGTATAGGGTACGATACCATTTTTGGCACCAGAATTGATGAATTAAAATTAAGATCGAAATCATTATAATCCATATAAATCGGATGTATTTTCATTAGGATTATGCATAATTTATATGATAGGCTTTAAGAAATTTACGACATAACAGCGATCATGGTTAAAAGATAAGCCAATAATATTTTAAGAAATAATATAAGATTGGATTGATTAAATTAAATCTACTAGATAAGATTTAGATAACTTATACAATATACTTAAGCATATGCTCACCTATGATTAAAATGATCGTCCTGATTTTATACAATTAAGTTTGTACATGCAAGAGCAATTGTTCCCAAAACGAAATTAAATTGGCATGATAAAATAAATTGATTTAGATATTAATCATATATCTGAATCCCAAGATTTGATGTAAATTAAATAAGATATTTCACCCAAAACAATTGATACCAATAGATCAAGCCCATAAACTCCCTATTCACCTTTGATGAAACGCTCATTTAAATTTTCAAAAACTCTAAAACCATTAAAAGATCCTATCAAATAATTGGGTAATCAATTATTAAGTCAGAGAGGAAGCTTTAAAATAAAAACAATCACCCTATAGCCAAGTGCCAAGAAATTGCAAAATGATTTAACTACCACCCAAAAAATACATAGAGGAAGCCTTTAAAATTAATTAAAACACCTATAATAAATATAATAAATGAAAAAACGTTGTACCTTAGAACCATTAAAAATGAAGCAGTCCATTATTTAATTTATAAAGAAAGATGAACTTTCTCAATCATAATTGTAATATAAATAAAGTGATATGTATTTATTTTCTTAATAAATTCAATTCGATCAGATAAACTCAGGAATAAAATCAAATACTCCATTGATAGTATTTCTTCAAAAGGAAAATTTAATTGAAATTCTAAAATGTCTGTAATAGATAAAAATACCATAAGTTCTATCCATAAAAACTGATGGAAATATGATAATATAGAATAATTAAATCATAGGATTAAGAAGTATTTTAGCCTGTCTAGGAGATCAATCAGAACTTGAAAATTTATAATTAATTTGCTATGAAACCGATTTTTCATTGAAGTAAATTACTCAGACAGATAGCAAGTAATACCATTTCTCTGCTCTTTTATAGTCCTTTATGCTTGAAATTAAATAATGTAATCTAGATGAGAGATTTTTTTAGTACAGTATAAATATAATTCAACCCTCAGCAAATAAATTGAGAGAGATAAGTTTATATTTGGAGTAAAACAATTTAAACTCATAGGATTTATAGAATTTTTTAACTCATCTGCCAATATTTTTAGAACTTTAATGCTTTAGCTTTAAAGCTATTAACTCAAGTTTTGATTAAGTTATTCATCGTAATCTCTACGAAATGACTAGTAAATTACCAAAATTAAATAAACTATCAATAGAATTTATAAATTGCATAATACCTTATAAATAATAATAAATTGATATTAATAAATTTATTCGGCATTTGAATTTGAATTATAGCAATTCAAAAATGGAATTTGTTACAGTATCAATAATGCTATCATTATCCAATGCTATCCAATTAGAAACTTTATGCATTAATTTTAATAAGGTTCAATTTCAGGGACCATATTTGAAATTGCTGATCGGTTATATTTCAAAGATTGTAGACCTATAAATCTTAAGCATAAGTTTAAGAGGTAAAATATATAAATATATGATTTCTTTAAAAAAATAAGTAAGATCAATAATCTATGGATGAAAAGATGTTAGAATTTTTAATCGAAAAACTAAAGCTACTTAAAAACCTAAAATTTCTTTACCTAGATTTATCATCCGTTAGAACTCTAAAATTAATACATCTACAAGCTTTAATTAATCAGCAAATTTATTTCAATTAAAATTTCATACAAGCAACTTTATGCCTTCAACGACTATTTTCAAAAAAGACTATCAATTCTATGTTTCCAAATACCAATAATTGGTTCATTAATTAACATACCTTTAGCATTGAAAAATAATCAATAACTGTTTCAAACAATCTTGCTATTAATGACATTATTCAAAATGATCACTCACATTCAAACTGTGCAATATCTACATAGCAAGGACTATATTCATGTATAACATGCTATGGAAATCTATAAACAATAATTAAATTATGCCCCTTCTGTGCCAAGAACTGTCACGCTCAACACATATTAATTCTATTAGAAGTAAAGAATTTTAGATTCCGAAACTCCCTAAATACTTGTTTGGCTGACTGTGAATGTCAAGAGGATATTTATACATGCTTACATCCCAAAAAAGATCATTGCCTCACAAATCTCTTCAAATCCAAACTCCGTACACTAGCTTATTAGTATATTCTAATGATTTATCCTTATTATAGGTGCTTAACTTGCCTCACTGACGAAGAGAATAATGAATACTATTGCTCATATTGTATATTAGAATATCACAATAATCATTAATTCATTAAAATTAGCACGCCCATACAATTTTGTTGTAAAATATCATGATTCGACTTTTTAAATAAATTAAAAATAATCTCATCCTTTTTTTGTATGAAATCTAAAAAAAATTAAAATAAATCACAAAAGAAAAATAAAAAAAATAATT
>Ga0102922_1000586_pt1 | contig 8028 bp, 8 predicted proteins | sample Colrivmeta1569A3_FD_81569 | JGI IMG/M metagenome (GOLD analysis project Ga0102922, IMG submission 81569) | Estuarine microbial communities from the Columbia River estuary - metaG 1569A-3 | ecosystem: Environmental > Aquatic > Marine > Intertidal zone > Estuary | place: USA: Columbia River Estuary... | reverse complement strand
TGACGATTACACGAACGGCATCCACCGTCCTTGGTCGCGCGACACCGCCAGCGTAGAGGTTGACGCTCTCGCCACTATTGAAGACACCCTAGCAAAGTAGGGCAATATTTAAGTTCGAGAGTGTGAAGTTTGAACAGATCATGAAGGACTACGCTACGATCCGCGAAGTCACCATTCCTGACGCCGTCATGCTCAACGCTCGCCTTCTTTGCGTGGAGTTGGCTAGAAGAACGCAGCCGTTCGGAGATAAGCAAGAGTCTGGAACTATTCGCGTAAAAAATGACATCGGCAAGATTATTAAAAACACAGAGCAACTTGACGAATACGCTGACAGAGTCGGATCACAAAGGATCAAGGCGCGACTCAAGGCTTTGATAAAAAGCGGTAAATTTGATATCGTTGAAACGATCCTTCGCAATATTGGCTTTTTAAACAAGTGGACAGGGATGGAAGTTATTAGCGGGAGCAAAATGAAATCCGTCCACAACCAGGCTCGGAACAAAACGACAGGCCGCACGAAGTCGCGAGGATCAAAGCTATTTATCGCGTCCGACTCGGATCATGCAACATATATTGAAGAAGTGCAAAAGCGAGTCGGCATCAGCAAAGGCGGATGGGCCGATTGCGCGACACAACTTAAAAAAGTGAACAAGGGGGGGCTACTTGCGAACTTCCCGCCTTGGGTAAAAAAGGCGATGCGAAGCGGATCTGGAAAAGTCAAAGACATGACATCAGATTTAAAAAACCCAAGGGTTGAGATGACGAATGATATTCCTTGGGCAAGAAATGTTATCACAAAAAGTGAAGAGGAATTTGCCAAGGCCGTCATTGTTACAAAAATGAAAACCCAAATGAACACCATTCTAAAAAAGAGACAAAAAACCCTTGCATAGATTTAAAATATGGCAGACGTAACAGTTGAATTTGGAGCAACCGACACAGGGCTTGAGAAAACACTCAAGGCCGTTCAAGACGAACTTACCAACTTGAAGGGTAAGGTCGCCAGCGGCGAACTTTCCATGACCGAACTCGAAAGCACGATGAAGCGCATCGGACAGGTTACGACGATGGAAAAGAACATCAAGGCCATCGGAGACTCGTCCACCGCGACATCGCCAAAGGTTGAAGAACTTAATTCTGACATCAAGAAAACTGGGGATAATTCCGAAGAAGCTGGGAAAAAAAGCAAAACAGGATTTGGCGAAATAGCCTTAGGTGCAGGCATTGCGGGCGCGGCGGTTAAACTCGGAACGGCAGCTATTGACGCCGCATTTGCCGCAGCACAGAAGACCGTGCAGAGTTTCGGAGATGCTTTGAATATGGGTGGCAGACTTGCTGATCTTTCGGATAGAACAGGTGTTGCCGTTGATAAACTTTTGATTTTGGAGCGAGCCTTCCAAAATACAGGAGTCGGGGCCGATTCACTTGGCCCAATTATCAACAAAATGCAAAAAGCAATCGTTGACGCTGGTGATGGAAGCACTGCTGCCGCTGACGCATTCACGAAATTAGGCATTCCGCTTTCAAGCCTACAAAACCTTTCCCCTGATCAACAGCTGCAAGCCATAGGTAAAGCTGTCGCCAGTATCCCAGATCCAGCCGAACGTGCAGCCGTCTCGATGGATATTTTCGGAAAATCTGGCGGTGCATTGAACCAAGTATTTGCAAATATGGGTGGTGAGATTGCAACTGCAAAATCTCAACTTGGATCGTTGCCAGATGTTATGAAGGCAGGGGCCGCGCAATTCGATAAAATCAGCGACAACTTGACCATCATTAGCGGAAAGTTTGTTGATTTTGCCGCTGGGATTCTTGATAAAGTTAAGCCTGCACTTGATGCACTAACGACAGCAATGACGCGGATTGATGCGACAAAACTAGGTCAAGATTTAGCCAGTTTTTTTACAGGGGCCGGTGCAGGAATGAAAGGATTTCAAGCCGCTGTTCAAGCCATTGATGCAGGACAAATGGGGATAGCTTTTAAAATTGTTGGGCAGGCAATACAAATGCAATTTAAAGACACAGGGAATAGTATTTATGCAACGCTAATTGCTACCTTCCAAACCATAAGCGATTTTGCAATAGATCAATTTGCTTCTGGTAGTCCGCTTATATTGGCGATTACATCTGCTTTTGATTATGTTAGCGGATATATCAAAAGTGTAGTGGCTGGATCGCTTGCAGATACTTTTACAAATCTAGGGCCAGCATTTAGCAGAATTGCCGCTGGGCTTAAAGATAGTGCTGCCGCTGGGGCTTTAGCCGCTGAACTTGCTTTACAGCGAATACCAGTTGCCGCTCAACTTGCTGCCCAAAAGGCCGCTGATTCGATGGGTAAAATTCCAGATGATTTCAAGGCAAATATGGCTGGAGTCCCGCCTTTATTTACAGACATTGAAAAGCACCAAGTTGAAATTGATCGCTTGCAGCAAGGAATCAAAGCGACAACTCAAGCCACGGTTACTGAGATAGATGAAGAAGCAAAGGCTCAATCAGCGGCAGAGCAAGAAGCTCGAAAGTATTTTGCGGAGTATAAAAAAGGGCAAGCTGACGTAGCCGGCGCTAATGCTAAAAAAATAGCAGACCAAGCAAAGCAAAACCAACTAAAGCAAGACGAGCTAACATATCAACTCAACTTAGCCACCGCTCAAGCCGCAGGGGATTCTGCTCGCGTCCAGGCTTTGCAGGATTCCAAGAAACACGCAGATGATCTTAAAAAAGCCTTGGATGCTGGAATGGATCCAAAAGCGGCAAGGTTATTTGCAGACAACATGGCTATCGTCGCGAATAATTCAAGAAACATAAAATATTTGGATGCAAATGGTAACCCATTATTCTTTGATTCAGCAAAAGCCGCAGCGGATTTATCAAAAAACTTGGCTTCCGCAACTGGATTTGCTGATACATTATCCAAAATGAATAAGATTAAGGCTTTGGAAGATGCAAACAATTCAGCAAAAGCAGCAAAAGACGAATTAAAGGCAATGGATAAGTTGCTAGGAACTGATCTCGCACAAAAGAGTTTCCCAGATCTTGCTAAAAAACTTGGAGTAGATAAACTTGGACAAACCGGGCAGCAGCAAATTGATGCTGTCGTGAAGTACATGAATCAAGTCAAGACCAATTTAACTAATAACCCAATCGATACCGCAAGTGGTCAACAATCAATCAAAGATATTATTAAATTTATGGGAGGCAATCCATTAAATGCAAAACTCCTAGTCGATTATCAAACGGCAAAAACCGCAACAGATGCTGCATTCTCAAGTGTCCCGACAAAACTGGATGCAACGAAAACGGTAGCGGATCTGCGTAACGACGTTAAATCCGGCATCGAGCTTGACGTTGCAGCGAAGTCGGGCGTTAGCGGATTGCTCGATGCGATCAAGACCGCCGTCGAAGCGATCAAGACCGCTGTTGAAAAAATTGAACCTAAACTACCGACGGCAGCATTAGTATAATATGAGCTACATTTATAAAGGAGCAGAGGGGTGGGTTAAACAGCCAAATCGAATGGTCAAAACATTCCGAAGTGGCTTGTGCATGATCCAGCAGGACTACATTCAAAGAAAAGATAAGGTGGATTTCTTCAGCTTCCGCGAAGGCGACAGGCTCTCTGACGAGGATTCGGAACCATGTATTGATGGAGCGTTCATATTTCCCGCACCAGAATATAAAGACATGGGGAATGGGTTCATCAGTTGCACCGTGACCGCTTACGGCAGGTTAAATACAGATGGAGTTGTGGATTTAAATAAACGCCTTGGAACTTATGTTTCCACTTTCACATATTCGACTTTTGCCGGAGGATTCGGGAGCTCGTCCAGCGAGTCACAGAAGTTTTTTGATGTAGCCGTATATCGTTTCGCAGCGAGGAAAGGTGAGTTTATAACCGCCCCAGATACTCCAGAGTTATGTATTTATGAACTAGATGGAACTAAGTTGCCCGTAGGAACAACAAGAACGGAGACTGGCAATCAATCGTTTATTATTAAAACATACAATTTAAGCCGCCAAACAGAAAATTACGAAAGCACAAGTTATGGTGAATTTTTAGAGGTTATTATTTCCGTTTCCGCAACTGGCAATTTTGTGCAAGATAGCGCTTTCGGCCCTGCCGCTTAATTATGGTAAATAATGTTCCAAACATATTCAGCCAGCTTATTAAATCAGCGGGCAAGTCATCATCCGGTGGATACCCATATCAGATAAAAGCGGCTGACCTTGATAAAAATTTCATTTACGCAACGCTAGAAATAGATCCCACACTCGTCGAAGAAACTTCTGGCCAAGAAGGGTTCACAAAACGAAAACTTAAAATCCCAGCCGTGCCAGAATCGGGAACCTACGTCTTGGGCGCAATAAGCGGATCGCTAAGTTGGCTCTCAACCGAAGAATGCTAAGATGACTCTAGGCCGCACCGCTTCCAACGCTATCAAAATAAAAACCGACGGCACAACTCGCGCTGTGAATTGCGCGTGTTGCGGGGGGTGTTCCATCACCGAGGCGCAATTTAACGCGATTAGGTATGGAGGCACAACTAATATAGCTGCACCGTACCAAACAACATTTGTGCAGGATTATGAATATTCATTTTTTGATGCAGAAGGCAACGAAGCCATTTTTGGGCAGCTTTCGGCAGGCGAGATATTTAGCAACATAAACCCATATATTAGGAATTGCGTTTACAATTTTCCACCGCCAATGCCTGGAACTTATACGGTTCCTACAACTTTATCAGGTATTGCGGCTATCAATTTTGTTATTTTTTATACAGCGAATATTCCGGCCAACCCAAATTCTGCCAAAGAATACACTTTAAGCGCATCTGGATTGGGTAATCTATATTATGAAGGTTGCTTTTGGTGTAGCGGAAGCGATCCGGACGATTTCGGTGTCTTCACGAAAAATTATATATCTCCCCCGTGCGGAACTGCATTCTATCGAGCTTTAATGGAGGCAGACACTACCTATTTAACAATCATCCCATCATCTCCTTGCCCATGATTGCAGTCGTATCTGGATTTCCGCGCTCAGGCACATCCGCAATGATGCGTCTCATTGATTCCATCGGCATTCCAATCTTTAGCCAAGGTCGGAACGGCGACGAACACAACCCGCTCGGCTACTTTGAGACTCCGATTCTCATGGCAAAAGCGACACGTGGCGAATCCATAGACCATATTCTCAACGCACTTGATGGTCGAGCTATCAAACTACCTCTGCCTCACAATCTCAAAAATCTGCCACTCGATAGGCAGTATCTCATTGTCTGGCTTGAACGCGATCCTTTGCTTTCTGCGATGTCGCTCCGGGAAATGAACTTGGCAAAGGGGGCGACTTCCCAGCCAGAATCAGAACAAATCGCCGAAAACATTCGCCGCGCAAGAGCTGAAGCACTCTTGCACATGCAAGCGCACCCACAAAATTTCCAAATCCTTCGCGTCAACCAACCAGAGATCGACGCCTCTGGATCGCTCGTTAAAGATTTTCTCGCTCCACTATTGGGAACCACTCCTAGGCCAGAAAACGAAATTCTGCGCGCCATTTCTTTGACAACCCCTCCTCTCACCAGCCAAATTCCCAGCGCGCTACACGCCGCGCACCGCTTCGCTCGCGCAGGCTTCGCGACCACCCCGCCCGAAGCACTCGCCACTCGACAAGGCATCTGCAAAGCCTGCCCCGAGTGGGACGCGCAGGCACTCAACACCACGGGCCGTTGTCGCAAGTGCGGGTGCTCAACATGGGCAAAACTAAGAATGGCGACCGAGCGATGCCCCCTCGGCAAATGGGAAGCTGTTGACAAACCTACCAACTAAATGGCACGCGACCTTTACATTGACATGACCAACCGCAGGCTTGCTACGAGCCTGACGAACTTTTCTCCAGCGGCTCCGCCTCGCTTCGTAAAAGGCGACAACGGCGAAATAAATCTATATTTCTTGGAGGCAACTGGGAATATTGAAATACCATTTACGGTAGTCGATATGACTGGCACAACAGTCAAATTCGGCGTTGGAACAAGGACGGGCGTTCCTGCAAGCGGAACGTTCACGCTCTCCTTCGGGGGCGAAACGAGCGGGGCAATAGGGTTCAGCGCAACGGCCGGAGCGATCTCGTCCGCTCTCAACTCGCTTTCAGCCATTACGAGCGCAGGCTCGGTATCCGTAGAAGGAACGATGGCAACCAACTTTGTAATTTCCTTCAATTCAGCCGGCACCCGCTCCGCGATCACAGGCGATTTTGCAAGACTGATTCCGACCACATCGGCACTTGTTGATGAGCGACTCGCAGGAGACGCCACGACCGCAGAAATACAAGAGTTGCAGCTCCGGCTCGCTCCAGCAGTTTACCAGCCGACATGGACTGATCTAGGCACGGCGCTTACGGTTAGCATTGCAACGACCATCACCGGTTCAACAGTTAACAACGAAGTGCAACGGATCTCATTTTCACGAGATCCCTACTTAGGCAGCTTCCGCTTGACCGTGCCAACCTACAACGTCGATATCGTATCGACCGTAACGGATGGCGTATTTATTGCGGCAACAAACCATGGTCTTTCACTCTCTCAGCCTGTTGTATTGACAGGCTTCACGGCGCTCACAGGCTACACCGCAGGAACTCAGTATTTCGTTCGCTCAATTCCTCAGGCGACCGAGTTTTTGCTCGGTATTACCGCAGGAGCAGCCGCGATCACAACCGGCACAGGAACGGTAACAACTGGCAGCGTTGCGACAACGATCCTACGCCAGACTACTCCGCTGGACGCAAGCACAACGGCGGCTCAACTTCAAACGGCAATGCAAAACCTTGACTCTATCGGTCGTGGGAACATAGTTGTTACTGGAGTTCAGGGCGTTTATTATGACCTGAATTTCTCAGCCGACAAGGGCTTATCTGATCTGCCACTTATGCAAGTGCAAAGCGGATTGATTGCAGCTCCAGGAAAGACGGCATCGGTCAACTTCTCGACGTTCGGAGTGCGCGACTATTTGCTCAACGCGACAAGCGCAACCGCCGACCTTGAGATCGAACTAACCGAAGGCGGCGAGCGCAACACGATCATTTTACAGTCATGCACGCTCACCGAGGAACTCATCACCCAAGCCAGCTTGACGTAATGGAGAGCCACACTTTCCATTCGCTCGTCGGCACGTCCGCGCCCGCTGCGGCTGTTCTGATCTCGTTCTCCGAAGTCGAGGCATGGCTTCGCGTTCTCTCTCTCATCCTTGGAATTTGCATCGGCGCGGTCTCGTTGTATAAAATGCTGAAATCAAAAAAACCATGAAAATACTATTCTCGAAATTGAAAGAACCGTCCACTATTCGCGGGGTCGCGATAATTGGTAGCTTAGTGGGCGTAAGCCTAGACCCGTCTAAATGGGACGCGATAGGGGCGGCGCTTGCGTCGATAATCGGCTTGATAGAAATCTTCCGCAAAGAAAAATGAGCGCAAGAACCATCGCGCTGTGGATGATCGTTCTCAGCTTCGCGTTCTTGGGCATGGCGCTTTTGACTTCATGCTCTGGAATGAATAACCCGTCGTTATGCCTCAAGACGGATTACGGCACATTCTGCTACGAACTCCCAGACATCCAAGGGCTGAAAAAATGACCTTCGACGAACGCAGCGAAATCCAGCTTGCAACGCTCCACCCAGAAGCACAAAAGGCTGCACGCGCCTTCCTAGGCGTTGCAAAGACCATCGCTGCGAAGGTCGGATGCGACGTCAAGATCATCAGCGGCACTCGCTCATATATGGAGCAGGACGCGCTCTACGCAAAGGGTCGCACAATTCCAAACACTAAAATTGTGACCCGTGCAAAAGCGGGATTCTCAAATCATAATTTTGGAATTGCGTTCGACGTGGGCATCTTCAAAGGGAAAGAATACTTCGGAGAACACCCGCTCTACAACGAACTCGGCACGCTTGGAAAAAGCCTTGGCCTTGAATGAGGCGGCGACTGGAAATTTGTTGACGAACCGCACTATCAGTTGCGTCCGCATTGGGCGAAGGGCATGACCGA
>Ga0102922_1000569_pt1 | contig 8140 bp, 10 predicted proteins | sample Colrivmeta1569A3_FD_81569 | JGI IMG/M metagenome (GOLD analysis project Ga0102922, IMG submission 81569) | Estuarine microbial communities from the Columbia River estuary - metaG 1569A-3 | ecosystem: Environmental > Aquatic > Marine > Intertidal zone > Estuary | place: USA: Columbia River Estuary... | reverse complement strand
TGAACTCTCTCATTCAATAATAAAAAGGATAAGAATAATAAGGATAAAAATAATAATAGTAATAATAATAATAATAATAATAATAATAATAATAATAATAATAATAATAATTATAAGATCAAAATAATGTATCACATAATCAAATTAAGATAGATGATAAACTTAAATTATAATAAACTCAATAAACACTTAAAACTAGTTAGTAATTGGATTAGAATTTCAAACTGCGTGTAAAAAATATTTAGTAAATTATATATATTAGGTAGAACCATAGATTGGATTAAATTTAAAATTTTCAGGGTAAAATATTGAAACAATTTTGAGAGAGCTGAATTTTCCTCAGGAATATCCAGATTATTCAAGTAAAGAATATTGGAACACTCGATATTTTCATGAAAAAGAATAATCTTTTGAATGGCTTTAACCGTATTAAAATATTCGTGAATTTATATTAAAATCTTTGGGTAATAGAAAAAGTAATCTGAATGCAATATATGTAGGTTGTGGTAATTCTCCACCTTTTTCACGCGCGAGCTCAATGAGTTTGTCAAGCTCTGCACGAAAACCAATGGCGTTAATTGCTGCACCGGCTCCGCGCTCATTACCCAGCAATGTCATGGTGACCATCCAGCCACCATTCACTTCACCAACAACATTTCCTTTCGGGCAACGCGCATCGGTAAAAAAGACTTCGTTAAATTCCGAGTCGCCCGACATCATGCGAATGGGTCGCACTTCAACACCTGGTTGACGCATGTCAACGAGCAAGAAAGTAATTCCGCGATGCTTCACTTCATCGGGCGCTGTGCGGGCGAGAACGAAAATATGGTTTGCCATGTGGCCACCGGTGTTCCAGGTCTTTTGCCCGTTAATGATCCACTCATCACCGTCGAGCACTGCACGACAACCGAGGTTGCCCAAGTCGCTGCCTGCGGCTGGCTCACTAAAACCTTGGCACCACAAGTCTTCACCCGACAACACCCGCGGCAGGTAATGCTTCTTTTGTTCTTCGGTTCCAATGGCCAAAAGCGTGTTGCCCAACATGCTGATACCAAACATGTCGTTCGGGCCAACGGTGGGCACGCCTACGCGAGCAAATTCTTCCGAGATGACCGCTGCCTCAATAGAGGTGAGCCCCTGACCGCCGTATTCCTTTGGCCAGTTCACTGCCAGGAAACCATTGTCGCGCAATGTTTCGCGCCATGCATCGGTAAAAGCTGCAGCTTCTTCTCTGTTGAGTGCGCCAATTCCCTTCCAGCCTGCAGGTAGGTGCTGGTCTAAGAAAGCGCACACTTTTTTGCGATAGGCATCGGCTGCGGGAGGGTAATTAAATTCCATGCGAAGTGGTCTCTCTTGCACTAGGTATTCATTGAATGCTCACCGAGTTTAGCGATGCATCAAAAAGACAGCCGAGTTGAACTCAGCGCAACTTCCCCCACCAAGCGGCATAAATACTGGCAAAACGTGGATAGATGGCTTTCATTTGGTCTGTTGCATCAGCAGGCAACGGCTGGTTGTTTGTTGGCGCCAATGGCGAAGCCTGGCCAATGGGGTCAACCCATTCCATTGTGATGGCTTCAATGAGCTCACGGAAATCGGGCCCAAAATGATGATGGTGCGCACTCGACTGATGTTTTAAAAAACCCACTACGTCGGCATACGACTCGATGCAGTAATACGTACGTGGCTCAGCACCCCGCCAGTACTCATAGCGCCGCACATCTTCTTCATCGGCGTGCGTGCGTTCGTACATTTGGTGCGCAACTTCTTCGAAGCGAGCTTCGCAGCCTTCTTTAATAGTGACACGCGCTAACAGTGTTGCCATTGGTATACCCCCTGGCAAAACAATAGAAGAGGGGCCGCGCCCGCACATCAGCGGACACGACCCCTACTTCTCGCTACTTCGTTGGCTTTTTACCAATCTTTAATTTCATGATGCGCTTTGACGGTGGAATTTTCTTTCCTGCGTCGTCAACTGCTTTGGCAGTATTTGGCCACAACCGCTTGAAGTTCAATTGGAAGAGCTGGCCGATCTTTTTGCACTGCTAGATGCAAGGTAATTGAAACAATCGCATCGAATTAAATGGAGTAAATTAGCGAAGTGCCAAGTGCGAAGAAGAAACCTGCTGCGAAAGTTGAGGCAAAACCTGTCCGCTATAGCCGCGCAGCTGCCACCCAGAAGTTTCTTGATGCCACTATTTCGCTCGTTGCAAAGAAACCCATTCCCGATATTTCCCTGCAGGAAATAGCGGAAATTACTGGGCTCAACCATGGCTACGTTTTTCGCTATTTCGGTACCCGCATTGACCTCTTTACTGCCGTCACCGACGAACTGGCGCGTTTGGCGCAAGCGGCCACCCAAAAGGAAATTGAGGCCCGCATTAAGCGTGGTGAAGAGCCAGCCTCATTCGATCTCACCGTCTTGGCAGTCGGTCGGAAATACACGAGCCAACGCCAACAAGTGATTCAGTACCTCATTACCTGCGGGGTGAAGCCGAAGAGGTTCGCGGAGAAATCACGTGAGCTCAATGGCGAATTAGCCATTCAGTTTCAAAAAATGGGAATGAACCCCAGGTTCGCCCAAGCGCTTGCAGTGAAGTCGGGCATTCTGTTGTGGTCTGAATTGTTTCTTATGGAGAGTTTCGGCATTACGCCTGAAGAAGCAACCGATATACGCACCATGGCATTCGATGAAATTGCTCAACACAAAGCAACAACGAAGCGCCTGGGTTGGAATTAACTTCCCTACGCAATAAAGCCGCCGTCAACAATAATTTCGGCACCATTCACGTACGACGCTGCGTCGCCTAGCAAAAACATCACTACCTCGCCCACTTCTTTTGCATCAGCAGTGCGTTGCATGGGCACTTGATTTGCGATGGTGCTCTCAATGCCTTGGGGCAACATGTCGGTTTCAATAAAGCCAGGGTGCACCGAGTTCACACGTACGTTGTGTGCGCCAAGTTCTCGTGCTGCAGTTTTGGTCATGCCGTGCACCGCCCACTTACTTGCTGCATACGCAATGGCGCGCAGGCCACGCATTCCTGCAACCGATGAGATGTTCACTATGGAGCCCGACTTTTGCGCGATCATTGTTGTCGACACTGCTTGCATGCCAAGAAAAACACCAACTTGGTTGACATCAATAATTTGACGAAACTCTGCTTCGGTTGCTTTTGTGATGCCACCTGGTTTCCAAATGCCTGCATTATTCACAAGCCCGTCAATGCGGCCATAAGCATCCAGTGTTTTCTGTACAACGTTTGCCCATTGTTCTGAAGAGGTGACATCGTGAGAAATGAAAAGGCCACCTACTTCTTTTGCAACATGCTGACCATCAATGATGTCGGTCACCACAACTTTTGCACCTGCTTGTGCGGCCAGCACTGCCTCTGCTTCGCCTTGTCCGCGCGAGGCCCCGGTAATGATGATTACTTTTCCGTCAAGTGTTCCCATGTCACAACAATAGAACATCGACTAGTGGGGTTTTACGGGCAGCCGATTCCATTCAGGGTTGCACATGTTGGGCATAAAAGGGCTTTTCCGTCTGGGGTGCTCCATTCCTTGCCGTAGGGCGACTCGCACATCAAACAAGTAGTACTAGCTACTTGTCGATTTTCCGTTTCAGACGTAGAAACGCTTTCCTGAGACACTTTTATTGCCAGCCTAATTTCTCAGCGTTTTTCTTGGCGTCGCCGAGTTCATGGAGAAAGAGGTTGATGATGTCTGTACGAGTGCTTTTGTCGATGACAGAAGCAGCCAACAGTTTTTCATTGGCAAGTAGAAACAACATGCCAATTTTTGCGCGATACACCCGAGCTGCTCGCTTATCGAGATTGAAGGATGCAGCAAAAAATGCTTCTGTATTTGTTCGCTGCTCGAGAGCAAGCACGGCGAAGCGTTCTGGAGGAAAGCCTTCAGCGAGGAGATATTCCATCAACTTAAAGCGCAAATTGGCATCTGGATCTTTCACCAGTGCTGCGACATCGCCAGCATCACGATGCTTCTTCAATCGTTCCGACATGATTTCCACGACGCAAAAAAGCATCTCGTGGTTACTGCCGAAGTACCGAGCGATGTAGCTGTGGTTGAGCCCCGATTCGTGAGCAATTTCACGACTAGAAACTTCTGAAACTGGCCGATCACGAAGCATTGCGATTGCAGTATCGAGAATGAGAGTTTTTGCCTGCTCTTGGCTCACGCGCCCCAACGCAGCTTTTCGTTCACGTTGTTGAATTGCTGGCGCATGGTTGACTGGCTGCTTTTTCGGGCCTGGCTTTTGCCGTTCTGCAGTTTTTGCCGGCGCCTTCTTTGCCACTACTTTTTTTACTTTTTTTGCTGCAGCCACAATGCAACCTTAGTCGGGGCTTCTCCCCCGCCTCATTTTCTATGACACTCACTGTTCATCTTTCCATTGCGTGAAACCCAATGTCTATAGGCTAAAAAGGAGCATGCGCATTTTAGTAACAAACGACGACGGTATTGATTCAGTAGGACTCCATGTCCTTGCCCGCGCAATGAACCGCCACGGTGAAGTAGTCGTGGTAGCACCCGATCGCGAATACTCAGGCGCGAGTTCTGCTGTGGGGGCATTACACGTGATGCAACCAGAAGTGCACAAAGCACACATCGAAGGAATGAAAGAGTCATGGGCATTGAGTGGTCCGCCTGCATTGTGTGTGATGTTTGCTCGACTCGGCTTGTTTGGTGCACCGTTTGATTTGGTTGTTGCTGGCATTAACCCCGGGGCAAACGTTGGCCGCAGTGTGTATCACTCAGGAACCATTGGTGCAGCGCTCACTGCTCGCAATGCTGGCATTAACGGCGTTGCTATTAGCCAAGCAGTCAATGGCATGGGCGTTGAAGGCCAAGGCTGGGACGACATGGTGAAAGGTCAACTCTGGGAATCTGCTGCAACAGTGGCCGACGCTGTTGTTGAAGGCCTCATTGCTCATCCACCGTCTGAGCCCGTTGTGGTGAATGTGAATGTTCCGAACCTGCCGGTTTCTGAAATCAAAAATTGGCGTCGCACCGTGGTGGGCAGTGACCCCCCACGAGCAATGGCCACTGCAACCATGGAACAAAAAGAAGGCCACAGCGATTCCTATTATGTGCGCATGGCGTGGGGCGATGAACTCACTTTGCCCATTCACACCGACGGTGGTGCAGTAGGTGCTGGCGAAGTTTCTATTACATACATCAGCAGGCTCGAAGGCATCGAGATCCCTGCCGATTCCGGCCCAGAGCGTGCCATTGCATCGCTCCTCAAGTTGTCTTAACCATCACCGGTCATGATCTCTGAAAACGCCGAGTGGCTCGATCTCACTCAGCGAGCCGCATTTGCATCGCATCAACTCATCGGCTGGATTTTTTGGGACCCACGCGCTGAAGCACGGCATAAAGCTTTCGGAATTCAAGACGGCATAGGACATTACATTGCAAACCGAGCTGCACCTCTTGCGGCTGCTGGCATCGATGCAGTGCACAGTGCTTTTTATTCCATTTCGCATCACCTCATCCACTTTTCACTCGACCTCGCTTCGCCACATGCCACATGGCAAGAAATGTCTGACGCCCGTAATGAATCTGTTCACGAAGGTCTCTATGAGATCGCTCCAGAAATATGCGAACCGCTAGGGAACCTTGCTTCTGAACTCTGGCGCACTGTAGATGCGCTTCCACAAGAAGGACGCGTGTTGTTTGCCGCTCACAAAGCATGGGCACGACCATCTGACCCCGTGGTATCGGCGTGGCTAGCAGTAAATGCTCTACGTGAGTGGCGAGGCGATACACACTGGGCGCAATTAGTAACTCATGAAATTGACGCAGTAGAGGCTGGACTTTTACACGATGCATGGATGGGCTACCCGAAAGAATGGATTCCGCGCAGCAGAGGTGCGAACGATGCACTCATTGCATCTGCGCTCGAGAATCTCAGTGCACATGGTTTTGTCACCGATGGGGCAATCAATGCCAAAGGTATTGCATTTCGTCAAGAGCTAGAAGTGCAAACAAACGAACTCTGCATGCGGCAATGGAAAACATTTGGCGAAGACAACACTCGCACATTTCTTGAGATCATTGAACCAGTAGGTGCGCGCTTTGTTGAGCGCATCAATGAAACTGCAGGGCCAAACTGGATGCCTGCAGCTCGTGAACGACGTTTATAAAACGCGATACACGTCGTAGTCAACTGCATCTTTAGATGGTTGACCAATGGCAACCGCTTGCACATCGTTGAGCCACGCATAGCGTTCATCACCCGTTTGGAAAAGCGGTGCAGTAATAATGCGCACACCAGTGTCGCTTGGCGCCATGATTCCCTCATACGCCATGTGAATAGCAACGCCGTCGTCGGTGATGAGAAGTAAGCGCACGTCAAGATGCGCAGAGCCTGTTGTGCGCATGCTCAGCCAGTCGCCGCCCATGCCGACAGTTCCAGAAACTTTTGGACCTTGAAAGGTACCGCCCGTCACATTCACGATGACTCGTGTGCCTGTCGGCCCACCGGGAATGGGAACGGGAGCAGCGACAGTTGCATGAATAGTGAAGAGATACTCAACGGGGAGTGACGAGAGGATGTCAGGCATGCCTAAATCTTACGTAGTTCTTTACTGCAGATGAGACAAATGTGCTTTCAACTGACACACTGTCAATATGCCCATTTCGAAAAATAGCCCTCCTATTTTTCAGCACTACAACGGCAAGTGGCGCCCACTGTGGCGCGGACGCGTGCACGGCATTGCTGCTTTAGTGGCCATTCCGGCGGGAACATTGCTCATACTGGCTGCTGAAAGCGCAATTGCTCGAGTAGCTACCTCTATATATGTGTTCTCGCTCTTTGCGCTCTACTCCACCTCAGCTTCGTACCACCTCTTTACTCGTGCACCACACGTGCAAAAAATCATGCAAAAACTCGACCACTCCATGATTTTCATCTTGATTGCTGGTACGTACACCCCGCTTTGCCTTCTTGCTCTTCCTCACTCATGGGGAATCCCCTTCCTTTGCTTCGTATGGGTAGCCGCAATCATGGGGATGGTTTTCAAGTTTGGTTGGGGTGCTCGACGCATTACCGGCGGTTTGTATATTGCCCTTGGTTGGGCGGGAGTTTTCATCTTCCCCACCGCAGCCAAAAATGCCGGCTCAACAGCCATGGTGCTGCTTGGAATTGGTGGCGTGCTCTACACCGTTGGGGCCATTCTCTTTTATCTGCAACGCCCCCGCTTGGTGCCACACATTTTTGGCTACCACGAGATCTGGCACGTATTCACCGTGCTTGCAGGAATCACCCAGTTCATCGGCATTGGGTTCATTGTTGCCCAGGCAAATTAGACCTCACCTCTCAGCAATTTTATATTTGCACTTGTAGTGCAAATATATGTGAAACTGTCTCAACAGCGCGGGAGGTTACATGGGGCTCGAAAAGAACTTCACTGGTCGTATTGGTCGTACATTCGAAGACTCTGAAGCGGCGTGGCCCGACCTGCCTCAACCACCTCAAGGTGCGCCCAACATTGTGATGGTGCTGCTCGACGATGTGGGCTATGCGCAATTTGGTTGCTATGGGTCAGACATCAGCACACCAACATTCGATGCGTTGGCAGCAAACGGTTTGCGTTACGCAAACTTCCACACCACTGCACTGTGCTCACCCACTCGCGCCTGCTTAATGACGGGCCGTAATCATCATGCAAGTGGCATGGCACGAGTGGTGGAAACAGCATCAGGCTTTCCGGGTTACGACGCAAACATTCCCGATGAAAATGGTTTCCTCTCAGAAATTCTCGTGCGCAATGGTTATGCAACCTACGGGCTTGGCAAGTGGCACCTCGCACCTGCATATGAAAACAACATCGGCGGGCCGCGCACACACTGGCCGCTCAACAAAGGCTTTGAGCGTTACTACGGATTTTTGAGTGGCGAGACCGACCAGTTCCACCCCGACCTCATTCACGACAGTCATATTGTTGACCCGCCGAAAACTCCTGAAGAGGGTTATCACCTCACGGAAGACCTCACCGACAAAGCAATTGGTTACATCAAAGACTTGCGTGCTTTTTCACCCACAAAACCTTTCTTTGTGTACTACGCACCCGGTGCATGCCATGCTCCGCACCAGGCACCAAAAAAATACATC
>Ga0102922_1000567_pt1 | contig 8153 bp, 7 predicted proteins | sample Colrivmeta1569A3_FD_81569 | JGI IMG/M metagenome (GOLD analysis project Ga0102922, IMG submission 81569) | Estuarine microbial communities from the Columbia River estuary - metaG 1569A-3 | ecosystem: Environmental > Aquatic > Marine > Intertidal zone > Estuary | place: USA: Columbia River Estuary... | reverse complement strand
TTGTATTGCTCGAACTGATCCGTAATGAAATAGCCACGCCAAACTCCGGTCAGATTCTGCGCCACCGTGCAGAGGGGGAGCAGGGCCGCCCAAGTTGTTAGCATCCGAAAAAAACTACGGGGTTCAACCATGTCTCAAAACTATATCAGGACGTTTTAACGTGCTCCCTCTGTTTAGCAATCATTTGTTAAAATCAGGCCCTTGTTTATGCTTGGTTCATGCGTACTGGAAAACCGGTTTTTCGGGTGGATTTCGTTAGATTTGCCTCTTAAAATCAGTCTATCCCTTCATGATCCAGATCACATTTCCCGATGGTGCCGTGCGGCAGTATGAATCCGGTACCACCGCTTTGGAGGTTGCCAAATCCATTTCCGAGGGCCTCGCCAAAAAAGTATTAGCCGCGCGGGTGAACGGTCAGGTATGGGATGCTACCCGCCCGATGGATGCCGATGCGCAACTTCAGTTGCTCACTTGGCAGGATGCGGACGGGAAGTCAACCTTCTGGCATTCATCGGCACACTTGATGGCCGAGGCGGTTGAGTCAATATTTCCAGATGTTCAATTTTGGGTGGGTCCCGCGGTCGACAACGGCTTCTACTACGACATGGATCTGGGCGATCGGAAAATGTCGGAAGATGATCTCATTGCCTTGGAAAAAAAGATCCAAGAATTGGCCAAGACCCAATCGGCCTACGTCCGCAAAGAGATCCCCAAGGCGGAGGCGGAACAGTTTTTTACAGAAAAGGGGGACGGATACAAGCTGGACCTGCTCAGCAATCTCGAAGATGGTTCCATCACTTTCTATACGCAAGGAAATTTCACGGACCTCTGTCGAGGGCCGCACATTCCACATACCGGTCTGATCAAGGCGCTCAAACTTACCAACATTGCCGGAGCGTATTGGAAGGGCAATGAGAAGAACAAAATGCTTACCCGGGTGTACGGGGTGAGTTTCCCTTCTCAGAAAGAACTCGATGAGCATCTATTGATGTTGGAAGAAGCCAAGAAAAGGGATCACCGTAAGCTGGGCAAAGAGTTGGGCATCTATACCATGGACGATGATGTGGGGCCTGGTTTGCCGCTCTGGTTGCCCAATGGCGGGATCGTGATCGAAGAACTTGAAAAATTAGCCAAGGAAACGGAGCAAGCGGCTGGATACAAGCGTGTGGTTACGCCACACATTGCTAAGGAGAGTATGTATCTGACCAGCGGTCACTTGCCCTATTATGCAGACAGTATGTTTCCGCCCATGGAGATGGATGGTGAAAAATATTACCTGCGCGCCATGAATTGTCCGCACCACCACAAGGTTTATGATGCGGAGCCAAAGAGCTACAAAGATCTGCCGTTTCGATTGGCCGAATATGGAACCTGCTATCGCTATGAGCAGAGTGGGGAATTGTTTGGTTTGATGCGGGTACGTTGTTTGCACATGAACGACGCACATATCTATTGCAACCGGGAGCAATTCTTTGATGAGTTCAAAGCCGTCAATGAAATGTACCTGAAGTATTTTGGCATTTTTGGTGTCGACAAATACGTGATGCGACTCAGCTTGCACGACCCCAACAAACTGGGGCAGAAATATGTGGATGAGCCAGCACTTTGGCAAGAAACGGAGGCGATGGTTCGCAAGGTTTTGCAAGATACCGGAACACCGTTTGTTGAAGTACAGGATGAGGCCGCGTTCTACGGGCCTAAGATTGACGTCCAGATCTGGAGTGCCATCGGGCGTGAGTTCACCTTGGCTACGAATCAAGTCGACTTCAACTCCGGCTTGAAGTTCAAGTTGAGTTTTACCAATGCCCAAAATCAATCGGAGGCCCCCTTGATCATTCATCGGGCCCCGCTGGGAACTCACGAGCGCTTTATTGGATTTTTGTTGGAGCATTTTGCCGGTAAGTTCCCGACCTGGCTGGCTCCCGTACAGGTAAAAGTGCTGCCCATCAGCGATAAGTTCTCCGATTATGCCCATTCGGTGGCCAAGACTTTGGTCAAAGCGTCGGTCCGAGCAGAAGTGGACGACCGAAATGAGAAAATCGGCAAGAAGATCCGCGACACGGAATTGATGAAAGTTCCCTACATGCTGGTCGTTGGTGAGAAAGAAATGCTGGAAAATCAGGTTTCGGTTCGACGACAGGGGAAGGGGGATTTGGGTGCACAGGCTTTGACCGATTTTGCCGATTCCCTGCGCGCCGAAATTCTCGAAAGAAGACTCGAATAATTGGCTAATTTCGTACAGCCGTAAAAAACCGGCATAACGTTCAACTAAAAATCGCGAATGGCAGTACCTAAACGACCCGGTGGTGGGTTCAGTAGACCTCCCGGAAGCGGATTTCGCCCCGGTGGAGGTGGTTTCAATCGAGGAAGATTCATGCCCCGCAAGGAAGCGGAGCACCGCATCAATCAATTCATCCGTGCCCAGCAGGTTCGTTTGGTAGGAGAAAATGTGGAGGTAGGCATCTATTCACTCCAGGATGCGCTGCGGATGGCACAAGATCAGACACTTGATCTAGTAGAGATCTCTCCGACGGTCGACCCCCCTGTTTGTAAGATCATCGACTACAATAAATTCTTGTACGACAAGAAGAAGAAGGAAAAAGAGATGAAGGCCAAGAGTAAGGCCTCGGAAGTGAAGGAGATTCGTTTTACGCCCAACTGCGGCGATCATGACTTTGATTTCAAAGCCAAGCACGCCATCGAATTTTTGAAAGACGGCAACAAGGTCAAGGCCTATGTCCAATTCAAAGGCCGTGCGATCCAGTTTCAAGATCGTGGCCAATTGCTTTTATTGAAGTTCGCGGAGCGATTGACCGAGGCTGGTGTGTTGGAAGGCATGCCGAAAATGGAAGGTCGAAGAATGCTCGCCATGTTCGCCCCCAAAGGAAAAAAGAAAGCCTAACGTCTAAATGAATAATGAATTTGCGTCCCAAGCTATTGGGGCGCTTTTCTTTCTAAGCCCAATCCTAAAATGCAAATCATGCGCACCACAAAATCCTTGCTGACCTCCTTATTCGTGTTGAGTTTGGGGATGAACGTATTGGCGCAAGCTCCGGTTGCTCCCGCAGCTGCTCCCAAAGCGGATACGGCCCGTAAACCGGTCGGTCCTGCCAATGGCCCAAAAGCGTACAAAGAAGTGATCACCGCCAAAGCACAGTCCTACAAAGGGATGTTTTGGACCCACAAAGTTGACGAGAAATACTTTTTTGAAATCCCCGATAGCCTCTTGGGTCGGGAGATCCTGGTCGTGAACCGGATCGCCAAAGCGCCAGCTGATCTGCGCAGCGGCGGATTCTTCGGTTATGCCGGCGATCAGATCGGACAAAATGTGATTCGGTTTGAAAAAGGGCCGAACAATAAGATCTTCCTGCGCTCCATTTCCTACGGTGAATATGCCAAGGATTCGACGTCGCCCATGTTCCAGAATGTAACCAACTCCAACGTACAGCCGATCGCTGCTTCCTTTGACATCAAGGCGTTGGGTAAGGACTCAGCCGGTGTGGTGATCGATATGACCGATTATATTTCGGGCGATAACGATGTGCTGTTTTTCAACAGCTCCTTGAAATCTAGTTTGCGTTTTGCGGCCCCTCAGCCCGATAAATCATACATCATTAATGTACGTTCCTATCCGATCAACGTAGAGATCCGCACGGTGAAAACATATACGCGGATGGCCGCGCCTCCGGTTCCCGGTGGATTTGGTGGTGGCCCTTCGGGAGCCGGCAATATGACCATGGAACTGAATAGTTCGTTGGTCCTACTTCCTAAGAAGCCCATGCAAGCCCGCTATTTCGATCCGCGCGTTGGGTATTTTGCCGTTGGATATACGGATTACGACGCAAACCCACAAGGCGTAAAGGATGTAGTACTCGTAAAGCGCTGGCGCCTGGAGCCCAAGGACGAAGATCTAGAGAAATACAAGCGCGGTGAACTGGTTGAACCCAAGAAGCCCATCATTTTCTACATCGATCCGGCAACACCTGCTAAATGGGTTCCGTATTTGATGCAGGGTGTGGATGATTGGAAAGTAGCCTTTGAGCAAGCGGGCTTTAAAAATGCCATCCTCGCCAAACGCGCTCCGACTAAGGAAGAAGACAGCACCTGGAGTTTGGATGATGCTCGTAATTCTGCCATCGTTTATAAGCCCTCCGATATTCCTAATGCCAGTGGTCCCAGCATCTCCGATCCGCGTAGTGGGGAGATCATGGAAAGCCACATCAACTGGTATCACAACGTGATGGAGTTGCTCCGCAACTGGTACATGATCCAGTGCGGTCCGCTCGATCCACGTGCGAATCAAATGGCTTTCGACGATGCGCTGATGGGACAGCTCATTCGTTTTGTTTCCTCGCACGAAGTTGGTCACACCATCGGTCTGCGTCACAATTACGGATCCAGTTCAGCAGTTCCGGTCGATAGCCTGCGCAACAAGGCATGGGTAGAAAAGAATGGCCATACGCCTTCGATCATGGACTACGCCCGTTTCAATTACGTGGCACAGCCACAGGATAAGGTCAGTGAGATCGGATTATTCCCTCGCATTGGCGATTACGACAAATGGGCCATCGAATGGGGCTATCGCCGATTCGATCAGTTCCGCGATCAGGAAGAGGAGAAAGGGTATCTCAACCAATGGGTGATGGACCGGTTGAAGAATAAACGCCTGTGGTTCGGCACTGAAACCAACCCCGACGATCCGCGTTCACAAAGCGAACAAGTAGGTGATGATGCCATGAAAGGAAGCTATTGGGGGACCGAAAACCTCAAGCGCATCGTGCCGAATCTGATGAAATGGACCCGTGAATCCAATGAAGGCTATGATGGATTGCGTACGATGTATGGTGAAGTGGTCAATCAATTCAATCGGTACAATGGCCATGTTGTCAAATACGTGGGTGGCATCATGGAAACACCGAAGACCGTAGAGCAGGAGGGAGCTGTTTACGAGATCGTTTCCAAGGCCAAGCAAAAAGAGGCCGTAGCCTATCTCAATAAGACCTTGTTTGAAACACCCAAGTGGTTGTTGAATAACGATGTATTTGCTAAGACTGGTCAAAGTGGACTGACCACGATTGGTGGTGTTCAAGACAACATCCTAAATCGGATGCTCAGTACACGCAGTCTAAGTAAATTGATCGATGCAGAAGCCAGCTTGGGAAATAATGCTTACCGGATCACCGACCTGTTGGGTGATATGAAATCCGGCATCTATGCTGAACTGACTGCTCGTAAATCAACGGATATTTTTCGCCGCAATTTGCAGAAGTCATACGTGATGGCCCTGACCCGTTTGATCGATGCCGGAAATGCGGGCAGCTCACTTTCCATGGGCGGCATCAGCATTCAGGTATCGGGTTCATCGGTTGATAAAACGGACCTAAAAAGTGTGGTGAAAGCCCACCTGTCAACCCTGCGTAGCGAACTCTTGGCGGCCTCCACAACGGTGGCGGATCCCATGACCCGCTACCATTGGAAGGATTTGGCGGATCGCATCGAACAGACCTTGAAGCCGGGTAAGTAATTAGTAATCAACATCTTCTAGGGGCCCATTTGGGCCCCTTTTTTTTGGGTGTCTTCAAAGATTCGCACTATCTTTGCACCCCCGTGCGAACGGGTCGTGTCCGAAGCAATTCGGGTGCATATTGCCTAAAGAGGTTCGACAAAGGTCCCCCAGTGGGGAATGCCTCCCAGGTGTAAACTAAAATACAGGGTACCATGCCCAAGGTAAAAACCAACTCGAGTGCCAAGAAACGGTTCAAAGTGACCGGCACCGGTAAGATCCAGCATCAAAAGAGTTTCAAACGTCACATCCTGACAAAAAAGTCAAAGAAGCGTAAACGCAACATGCGCAAAGACGGAACCGTCGCTGCTTCCCACGTTGATTTCGTCAAACGCCTCCTGCGTCTGAAGTAATCCTAATTCTGAACCTTGAACTCTGAACTCTAAACTGATTTACCATGCCTCGTTCAAAAAATGCCGTTGCTTCCAAAGCACGCCGTAAAAAAATACTCAAGCAAGCCAAAGGATATTATGGCAAACGTAAGAATGTACTGACCGTTGCCAAGAATGTCGTTGAGAAAGGGATGACCTACATGTTCGTGGGTCGCAAATTGAAAAAACGTGAATACCGCGGATTGTGGATCGCCCGTATCAATGCAGCTGTACGTGAAGAAGGAATGACCTATTCCGTTTTCATCAACAAACTGCAACAGAAAGGGATCGAACTCGACCGTAAGGTGTTGGCCGACTTGGCTATGAATAACCCAGAGACTTTCAAGAATCTGGTGCAGTCGGTCAAATAAGACCAATTTGTATAGAATTAGAAATGCCCCCATTTGGGGGCATTTTCATTTATGTGTAGATCGGATCGTTAATTCACGACACCGAAGATCACCAGCAATGCATAAATAACACCGGGCACCCAAATCAACAGTGTTAGCAATAAGCTGATCCAGAACTTGGAGTTGATCTCGCCTTGGTGCAAATAAACGGCGAGCGGAGGAAGGATGAGTGAAATAAGCACCAACAACAGTGTGTTGGTGTCGGCGGCACGCCCTTGTTTTTTTGCCTTTTGAAAATTACGAATCTCCGTTTTAATGGATTGCTTGAGTTCTTTTCTCTCAGCGGGAGTACGGGATTTCCAATGTGTGCGAAAGGCTTCAGTCCACGGAGTGGGCGCGGGGGCTGGCAATGTGGCCGAAACTAAATTCGGAACAATCGTTAGCAAGCAGAAGAGAATGAGGAAATAGAACCTTTTCATAGGATTACATAATGTCCATTGCTTTAACGAAAGCAGTTGTCTGAAAGGGAAGGATCAACGTCAGCCACTCCCAGTGGGTATAAACGGCCAGGGCCAACGCAGCGGTAGAGGCAAAAAAGACCAGCCACCAGAGTCCACGATAATTCTTTGCTTGTTCCATGTAAATGGGTTTTTGCAAAAATAGGTCATCCGACATTATTTTTTCGCGTTTGACCTCCTTCTATGCAGATTTCTGTCACCCAAATCCTGTATTTTCGTCAATCGTGTGATCGTCACACATTAGAAAGATTTCGACGCTTGCCCATGACTGTTTCTTTTCATCTTCGATTTTCTACTCGTTACGGACAGCGATTGCTGGTTTATGGTGATCACCCTGCGTTGGGTGGCGGTGATCCAGCAAAGGCCTTGTCGTTGGATTATCAAAATGATCAATGGTGGGGCGCCTCCATCGAGATCCCGGTATCAAAAAAAGAAGTGGTTCTTGCCTACAAGTATTTGTTGCAGGAATCGGACGGTCGAACAACCTTGGAATGGGGCATGGATCGAACGCTCAAGTTATCGCCGGCTTCCGACTCCTTGCAAACAGCCGATACGTGGAGCCATGCGGGCGATTACGAACAGACCTTTTACACCGGACCTTTTCGCCATATTTTACTGCCACATCGGTCGGACGAGACGGCTGCGGTCAGCTGTTCCGCTGGATCGGTGTTGTTTCGAGTGAAGGCTCCCTTATTGAAAGCCGAAGAATCGGTTCGTCTAATCGGGTCAATAGATGCGTTGGGTGCATGGACTGAAAGCAAGTCCATTGCCATGCGTTCGAATGGCCCCTGGTGGGAAGTTGAAATTCCGGCTATCGCGCTTACTGCTGCCGTCATTTACAAATATGGTGTTTGGAACGATCGAACGGATGAGTGGGTTCGGTACGAATCAGGCGCCGATCGGAGTTTGGATCTATTGAATGAAGAAATCAGGGATGGTTGGATCATACACGATGGTTTCATTCGTCTTCCCAACGATACCTGGCGTGCTGCCGGCTTGTCGATTCCTGTATTCAGCATCCGTACGGAGCAAAGTTTTGGGGTTGGTGAATTTGCCGACCTCAACCTGCTGGCCGATTGGGGGAAACAACTGGGATTGCGTTTGATTCAGGTGCTTCCGGTCAACGATACAACTGCGTATCACAACTGGAAGGATTCATATCCATATGCCGGCATCTCTGCTTTTGCCTTACACCCCATCTACGTATCGATTCGAGCCATTGCGGGTGTCGAACATGCTGATCTCTTAGAAGAATGGGAAGAAGAAAGGAAGCGACTGAATGCCAGTCCAGTTGTGGATTATGAAGGCGTCATGAAAGCCAAGTGGAGCTTACTGCGCATCCTTTACGAAC
>Ga0102922_1000543_pt1 | contig 8287 bp, 5 predicted proteins | sample Colrivmeta1569A3_FD_81569 | JGI IMG/M metagenome (GOLD analysis project Ga0102922, IMG submission 81569) | Estuarine microbial communities from the Columbia River estuary - metaG 1569A-3 | ecosystem: Environmental > Aquatic > Marine > Intertidal zone > Estuary | place: USA: Columbia River Estuary... | reverse complement strand
TGTACACAATGTAATAGTTGCAGGAGACAGAGATTTGGGAAGCTGGCTGACATGTTCTTACAAAATGGCAGTCAAAAATCTAGAAGAAGATGACATAGAAGTAGACAGATAAATGAGAAGCCGACTGGCACATCAATCCTCAAAAAGTCACTCAAAATTTAGATAAGATGACAGGTTTCTTCTAAAGATTATTCACACCTCTTCAGCAATCTTCAGCACACTCACCATAATAATTCTGACAGACTCTCTGACGGATGTATCAACACCAGAACTGTATTGCTACTATATCTCCAAAGCATGTACCATTCTCAGAATTTTCGTGGTTTCTCTGGAGCCAGCATCTACCAGGATGATGTAGCTGACACCGCTGACTTCTGTAACAAAGAAATAGACCCCCCTGTAGATGCAAAAGAATCAGACAATACTCCTGATAACAAAGCCACTGACCTGGCTCCCTTTGACACTTTTCACCACACTTCGAGGCATAGTTCAATCAACTCAAACAACTTATCAGACTTATCTTCAACCGGCATCATGACTCCCCCCCAAGGCTACATATATTCAGACGACAACAATTCCAATTCCTTGCAAAACGAATACAATCTTATCACTCCCATGATAAACAAAAACAGCAGCATCACCAAAACAGGGCAGAGTGGAGATAAATCAGCCATGACAGGCTCGTCGTTCTCATGTTTTAAAGATGGTTCATCATGTATGATGAAATCATCTGAAGGGGAGGACAATAAAATAGAGAGGGCATTTGCAGCGGAGCAATCACAGGAGCACACTATAGGCACCAAACCTGACGAAGATGATAAATATGAACAAGATAATAAGAAGCGGCGCTTTGCTGAATCCAATTCCTCGTCGATAACAGGAAGTAGGCAAATGAAAGCGCTCAGTCACAAACAAAAGAGTCGTTTGTTTTTATCAGATAGGAGCAAACATTATGAGTTCAGTCAGTACAACAGAATCTTACTTGTGATTCCGTCAGTTCAAAGTGACAACAAAGAATATGGTACTGTACACATTTTGAATCCTTCAATTGAGGCCGCCGATAGAGAATCATTGAGAGTTTATGATCACATTGTAAAGGATTTTTCCTGGTTTGATTTTCGAGACAGGAAGGACGGAAACTTCAGTAAGCTACCAACTTCACGAGTTGGTTCCATTTGCCGTTGAATTATGTAAGGAGATGTTGGTCACAGATAATAGTAGTAAGGAAAAAACGGGAGTTAGGAGTGCAGTGCTAAGGGATGGTAGTCTGGACAAAGTGTTTGCGAATTGCATACGCATTGTTACCAATGAGTATGTCAACAACGTTGCTGTATTGAATACTGTTGAATCATTTCACTTACAAAAATTTATTTGTTATCATGCTTCAGGTACTTTGAGAATCAATTACTCGACCATGTAGACGACCTCGTAAAATATTGCAAGGATAATTGTATCAAGAACATTATCATTGGTGGAAATGTAAGTGATCCAGGAAAATTAGGATATCTCACATGCAATAGGATCCAAATCTATCCTCCCCCAAGTGCCATACAAGATACCATGGTCGCAATTTCAGCTTTACAAGGCTCATCCCTGAATGTAAGATGCAGATTCATTGCTTCAGTTAAGGCTCTTACAAAAATAAAACATGAGAAAGACATGAAAAGGGGACTTCAAATCTCAGGCACCATTACGACCGAAGGAACAGAACATTATGATAAGTGTCCTTGTAATGTCACCACCCTTGTGAATGAAAAAATTATGGGCTTTGATTGCCCTATTCTGGATATCAATGATAGCAAACAGGGCAAAGTGGGGTTGGTGGTTTTAGTGGATATGTCAACTAACAAGGTGCCAACGGAGAGCGATAAACATTTAAAGATCACAAGGAAAAATCTTAGATGTTGGAAGCAACCATCAATTTATGCTTGGCCGATTGAAAACAGCGGTTTGAAGGAAATTAATGATGTAAGTTTGCTCATTATCAATGACCTTGCAAAGAGTGTGTACAACTTCATCACAACTATACAACTAGAAGGAAATGGTTTGGGGTCTGCAAATAGGTCTTAATTTTTACCGTTTGCAATAAAGATTGAGTCTAGAGTATACATTTGCTTTTGCATGTTATTCTTATTGAAAATATTTCAATTGAAAAGGGTGATTAACATCATGTTATTACTGATGATCTATCGATGGTTATCACAAAACGGATGAACATTTCTTCATAAAGTTGATCCTCGTTATATTCCACCACAATTCGTTGCCCTTGTTCGATTCTGTCCATCACATCATTCACGCGGCAATTGTAATACTTCCACTTTCTCTCTATCCCTTCACGTTCTACACGGTTCATATGTCCCATACCACAAATATATGCTCCCACAGCGTAAGGTCTATATTGCGGATCTGCAGTACCCACGGCTCCCCAACCCTTATTATGTTGATATAAGCGTTTACTTATATTCTCCGTTTGTCCAACATATGTCCTTGAACAGTCCTTTACTGACACTAGCATATATACAAAACCAGTGGAGTCCGATGGCAATGAAAAATCACTTATCCTGTATGGATACACGCTAGGAACACTTATTACTGTGTGCACATCACGAATGGGACCACCATTGCCATTCACGGATAACCTATCCAGCAGCTGGTCTATGTATGCTGTCCATTGCGTTTGGATGGTGATCAGGTTCCAAATTTTATCAACTGCAAACTTTGTCTCACCAACAATTATTGTGTCGGATGCAATGTGTGTACGACTAAGCATGACAACAACTTGTTCTTTTGCCCACGGGCAGCATGCCTCGGACATCTCAATTGCACATTGTCCATCGATGGTATTGCCTGTTTGTTTGTTAATTGTCCCTGAACCAATATGCCTCAAGGCATACTGTTTTCGATAACCCATTACTCCTTGTAAGGTAACATTCCTCTCTGGAGCACAGTTAACAATGACGCGTTTCCATCCAACTTGTAGGAGATGTTCAGCATCAATAGTGGCATTTCTTGTATTGAGGTGTGTAATTCCACTAGGTGCAGCAAGAAGCTCGATGGGGTGTTTTCCAAAAATCGTTGCTTCAGATGGAAGATCTGACATAACAAGTAGTTGTGACTGACCATACCCAACTCCATTCACAGTTGCCTCATACTGTGCCCAACGAAACATAATCATCTTGGGCGGTTCTTTTACCTTACTGTTGATACGATGTATCAATTTGATAGATGTTGCTTTCTTCATTTCTGCTCTTGATCCAACAGGCTTTTGATAGTCTTCTGAAATACTCATTCGGTAAGCAGTTCCATTGATGTCAAATTGATGCTGGCAGCTATTAACATATTCAATAGAAGCTTCCTGTGCAGGTTTGCATTTGGCATACATCCGTTGAACATCTGGTGCAACTTCGTCCCAGGTTTTTACAAATGTTAGACACGTCCGTAATAGATATTTAAACCTTGTCTCGATGCCCCTATTTCCAATCAGTAGAGACGGCTTCATGCGTGATATGTTCTGTAATTCACAAAACAAAGCATCACCTTGTGCTCTCACAGAAGAATATAACCCCACTATAACAAAGTCAGTGTGAATATGAGACGACAAAAATAGCGGTAGTCCATTGATAGGTCCAAATTGAGCAGGATCAACTGTCGCAATAATCAAGATACCTCCAAACGGAATATTAGAGTTGCGAACTTTGCGAAATAGAATATCCAGTGTCTTCACCTGTTGGGCAGACGCTTGCCCAAATTCATCAAAAAGTAATACATCGACTGTTAGTAAAGTGTGTAAATAACACAGTTGACTTTTTCTGTTCAACTTGTCAATTGCAAGCTCTGCCATGCGAGATGCATTTGCCATGTTCTTTGTTGAGAGACCAAATAGCCTATGCATATGTTCGCCTCCCAAATTAGTTGCTCGAACACCCATAATGGATGTTGGAACCAGCCTAAGCCCTTGTGATATCGCGTATAAATTAAGATACTGTGCCACATAAGACTTGCCGCTTCCAGGAACGCCATGTATAAGAACATTCTTTGTTTGGGTCGCAGCACTTGGCCCCAACTGCAGGAGATATTTGTCAATTGAACGAATGCCAATTTCAACTGCAAGTTTCTGTTCCATGTAAGACTGATCGCTTTGTCCCTCAAACTGAACATATGCATCAATTGGTGACACAGACCACGTTGTGGGTACTTCTCTACTGCATCCTCTGATTGCCTCTCGAGATGGAACAATATTGCACGAAGGAAGAGTGGAATAAATGGATCGAAGTTGATTTTCTTTTCTGACATCCCAGGATGCTTGCAGAACAATATCTTTGTTGTACAACAACTCCGTCAACAGGCACGGAGGCAGTTCTGTCACTGGAATATCATTCCTGAACAAGACACTATCAAAAAGATTTTTTGCAGCAACTATGTATCCATCAATACGTCGCATGGATACCGGCTGGCTTGGCAGGATGTCATTTATCACATGTAACAGCAACTTGTTTGAATACACCTGGAGAGAAGGTTCGTCTATCTCGATTCCAATTAACTTTGCAACAATTAAGCTTTCGCGCAACGATGACGTCCTTATTAAGTCAAGTTCCGTCTCAAAGCTTCCGCACACCAACATGATATGGAGAATAAATGCAACTGCACTCTGTGGAGTCAAGCTTGAGTAGATAGGTATAGGGAGATCCTTTCCCCCATCTTCAAAAACAAAGATACTGTCTCTGTCTCCATCATTCATTATGATGTCTAAAATCAACACTCTCAATACATCAGAGTGCACATGGACAATAGACAAAATATCAATTGAATCCAAATATGCCTTTACCTCATCAAATGCTTCACGACGTAATCGTATTCTGCGTCCGAGACAGTCAATCCAACAACATATACGTATCTCTGCAGAGAGAAGGTTTTCCATATCGGTCACTTTCAATGGGGCTGCATCAATATGGAACCATCGAAAATATTTTCCAAGGGTTGAGAATAATTCTAAGAGTTCAACTGGACGCAAGCCAAATTGTGTTACCATGTCATACCCAATTGTCTTTGCGCCATTGTTACGATATAGTAGACGTTGACTTGAAGTCAATTGGCGTTCTTCAGGAAAATTCTTCCGTCGACGAACTTGTTCTGAAGTGGACACCAACGATTGAACGTCCTGGTTTGATTCATCTGGTCGACGCAACTCTCCTTTTGAATCTAACTTGACCACTGTTGTTTGCCTTTGTTCAAATGGCATTGTGTTAATGTGGACAAATGTTAGTGTTGTCATGACTTCGTTCTGACCCAAAAGCTTCTGCTGCATTTCAGGTGCAGAAACAGCTCTTCCGCACGGTTGATTTTTACGATTTGATTTCTGGTGTGCCTTTTCTTCATTGATTCTTGAACAAGTAATCTTGGTGTTATGCAGAAATTTGGTGTCTACCAGCATATTTGCGCTGTTGTGAACACTGGGAGCAACAGTAACCTGATTATTCTGATCACGCTCCATGACATACTTCACAACATAGCGTGCCACACCATTTGTAGTTGTCATCACTTGAGCATTCTGCATAGACTGTGTAGCACCAAACATTTCAGGGATAACGGGTGACATGTTCTCTTTTGCTTTTGGATCACAACGCCCAAAATGACGTGTGGGTCTAAACAATACATTCTCAAAAGTTCCCCTCAGTGCCCCATCCACAGGAGGCTTGTATACTCCAATACGCTCCAATGTTTCCATACATTCTGCGCTCAATGAGAATTTAGTATCCCTGAATTCATCTTCCAAAGGGTCTCGCCTCCTCGCTGTTGGATGTGGTTTTTTACACTGGAAACATTCAGGACCCTCACCATCTGATATTCTTATCATGCATCTTTTCGACCATTTGTGTGGAAGAATTCTTTCTGCAAGTTCTGTCATTTCAAACCAATCGGTTTCCTTGTTAAATATCCCAAGCTCAACGTAATGGTTAAGCTCTTTTGTTGAAAACAGTGATGCAACGTTGGACCTTATTAAGCCACAGACAAAATCAATTACTTCCTTATCCGACATTGTGTCCTTATCAAGTGCTATCATCCCATGAATGTGTGGAAGATTCCCAACATCATCCTGATATTCATCTCTCCAAAAGGCGTGTCTGACTTTGCGTAGTACCGAAGTCTTGCTGTATGTCAGATATTTGAGAAATATCCTTCTTACTTGGTACCAAACTCTACCCAAAATTGCTCCATATGCTAGCTCAAATGACCGTTTTATCTCATTGTGTTGCATTATTGTCATACGTGAATACCTTGGTATATACCTGCTCCATTCCATGCTCTCCTTCCATTCATGAAGATGCTTCACTCCAGGATGACATTTTTGGTTACATGTAAACGTGAGAAAAAGGTCAAACTTCACATATGGCTGAGCACCAGCCAAATTTAAAGCAGCTTGACGACTATCAAGACCCTCGGAGAGATTAGTTCTGTCTTTGTCACGGACGGACATGCCATGGGGACTTAATAGGTCAACCACGAATCCATTTCTTTGCGCTAACCTTGAGTCTATGTTACTCATGACTCCATTACTCTGAACATCATACAGATATGCCAATGTCAAAGGACAGGTGCTAGCCGATGAACTTGCGCTAGTCAGGAGACAACGAGCCCGCTGCAGGTTGGATGCAAAACCAAAAGGATGAGTAATATGGGAGTATGTGAACAGCGGGGCATCACCTAATATTGCACACATATCATTAGTTGCCTGAGAATAGAAATGCCAAGGAAACAGAGTGCTCATTGGATACAGAAGAGGATAAGAGACACCACATTGTTTTGCAACAAGGCGTTGAACCCAGTTCTGTTGAGGATTTGTTCCAGTGATACGATGGTTGTATCTATTGCACAGATTCCCAATTTGATTCATAAGAACATGAATAGGAACCCTGTGTAGCTCGTTTACACGAGATATCATCGATAACGCAACATTCCCCGCATCCGTTGTGGGAAGCGGTTCTTCATCATAACCATCAAATAAGTCATATGCGGGCATGTCTTCGGTGTCATAGTGAGCATTTGTCAAATAGTCCCCTAGAATGTAGCCGTCATTGTCCATATCGTTAAATTCATTGTCCTGTAGTCGGTTAACTAAAATGTCGCGTAAACCACGATCATCCTCATTTTCCTCATTGATGAGATGCCCACTGTTCCGATCAGAAAATGTCTCGGTGGAAATATCATCTTCGCCATGTTCGCCTTGTGTTGGAAGCTGTGGAGAGAAACAGCATGGACAGTGTGAGCAGGTTTGTTGGTTCCTTGAAATTTTGTTGGGTCACAAGACTTACAGATGGGAAAACATCCGATCCGTCTGGTACTGAAATCCTTTCGCTACTTTCATTGGTCCCAGACATAGGAGAAAAGGTTGTTGCTGTTGTCATTGGCAGTCCATCAAAACATTGTCTACATATACGAGTGTTGCAAGAGTTGTTACTGCAAATGAGTCTCTCTTTTCCTGTACAACCAGCTTGCATGCATAGCCTTTTGTCCTTTTGGATTCTCCCTGATATAATAAGCGGAAATGTGTTGCAGCTGCAAAACGCATGGGTCTGTCCACCTAGTGAACAAAAAAAGTCTAATTTGTATCGACTCGTTTGTGAATCCTGAACCTTCACATAAACAGTCAACAATGCATACACAGTACCAGCAACGCTGATATCACCAACACTATGATGCGTCATGACCTCACTTGATTTACTATTCCTCATTTGTTTCCAATATTTACAAAAGCCTGTCCCGTGGCGAGCCCAACGTACACCTTCAAATGCACCCGGACGACAAGTCTCATTTGCCTCAGCATCGATGGCAATCACCACTCTGACCTCGTATACAATATGACCAATTGAAATGAAGTCCTCGATTTCGTGGAAGCTGTCTTGCCTTTCTGTCTCAACAACAATTATTATATCTTTTCCAATACCGGACTCAACATATTCTACCCTTGACACAATGTCAATGGAAGGGTAGTCGGCTACTTGGAATAACTTTCTCCAATATGCAATATTGAACTTGTAGAAAAGATTTCTGTCTATGAAGGGTGACCCTTCGAATTGTACCATGTCTTGTGGCATGAACTTATTGATCCAATCCAAGATATCTTGTACGGTATTGTTTTCATAAAGATCTGTACGAGGCAATCGCAGAAAAAAGGCTACCGTTTCGATACGATGGATGGGAGGGTCACCTTCTTACCCATCTTTGTTTGAAATATACAAAATATGCTGATGTGAAGGTGAAGAGTAGTAGTGGATCTCCATTCAAGGTT
>Ga0102922_1000520_pt1 | contig 8420 bp, 3 predicted proteins | sample Colrivmeta1569A3_FD_81569 | JGI IMG/M metagenome (GOLD analysis project Ga0102922, IMG submission 81569) | Estuarine microbial communities from the Columbia River estuary - metaG 1569A-3 | ecosystem: Environmental > Aquatic > Marine > Intertidal zone > Estuary | place: USA: Columbia River Estuary... | reverse complement strand
GTTTATGGTTCAGAAGCAATAGGCAGATTTCAAGAGCTAAGAAGCAATAACCATGAGTTTAGAAAGACCTAAGTCAAACGCATATATGACTTTGGAGCAGCATTATACCTCTTTAGCTATAAGGCACCTAAGACAGCTTTAGGGAATGCTTGATGAAAAGTACTTCAACTTTTAGTAAGAGTTCTTCAAGCTCTCGAGGATCAATCATACAAGTAGTTTGGGCCCAATCAACTGTTGTTATCTTGAGAAGACAAGACCTAGAGCATAGCATACTATAGTTCATGAGTTCTTTGCAGATGTCTATCTCTCGAGATTATCAAGAAGATATCAATAAGTTTACCAACTCCTCTGCCAACCACATAAGATTTCTGCAAAGAGTTAATGAAACTACAACATACAACTAACCTATGCCTGTTCTATCTTTTCCTAAACGTTTTCAGTGTTCTAGTTTCTTCCTGTCTCTCATCTCTACTATCAATCATCTCTTATAACTTCTCTGTCTCTATCTTCTATATCTGTCTACTTCTATGCAGCTTTATCATAGTCAATTCTGAATATGATTGCCGCCATCTCAATTCTAGTAAGCATTTGCTTATCGATGAGATAGCAAACGTTCTCTCGTCAACTATCTCATAGCTATGAGGTCTTCTCAAGTTCTTGTATTAATGAAATGCTCATATGCCTTTCTTAAGAGGGACTTGTAGGGGAGACGATTCTCATAACCTTTTATTCAACTAACTTAGTTACTACTCTTTAAGAGTTGTGTGGTTTGGATGGTTTGAGATTCTAGACTGTGTGATCTTAACCATGAAAGGCAGTTCAACAAGGACATATTCTTGATTCGAATTATGAATAGAAGTACAAGAGTGCCATCTCTTGTGAAGAAAACTTCATTAGACCTTTCTCTTTGATTGAAAGCTATGAAATGTTCTCTTTGAGAACTAGCATCCTAATTCTAGACAGTTGAAGGGCATTCAGAAGGTCTCATTCTCCTAAACTATACAAGAAAGCTTAAAAAAAGATAGAAGGTTCCTTAATGAGGTGTGACTCATAAAGGTAGAGTGATCTGGTCCTTTCCAAGTACTATGAGATGATAGTAGATACTCCATAGGCGGGCCCCGCTTTCACAACACAAACTATCACAGGTCTTAGAGTTAGACTACTAAGACTGCAGAGAAACCACTTCAACTATCAAGATTGATAAACCAGTGATCTTTTAGGGTCACAAGGAAAGAACAATAGGATTTGGATAGCCTTATGGCAAGTGACCTCATGTCTAGCTGAGATGCTTGACAGCTTCATTTCAAACTTAACCTTTGTTTTCATATTAGACTCGTTATGAAAGCATTCGATTGCTTTCATGTTTATCATTCAAAACAAGAGATAGTTAATAGAATCATAATAGCAATATGAACAGCTCAAGTTCAATATCAAAGAAGAGAGGCACAAAAGCATAGAAAGGTGGCTCACCATCTGGAGGATTGGGTGGTGGGGGACTTGACACCATCTCAGAAATGACAGAGCAACTCAACTCAATCTAGCAGGTAAGTATCACATTAGTCAATGCTTATATGAGACTTTGCTTTCTCTTCAACTCATCTTAACTTGTCATAGAATAACTAACAATAAGTAGCAGGCATTGCTGCTGACTATCAAGAGAATCCTCTAGCAGTTGACAACTCATTTGATGTTAGCTATGCTCTGATCAATCATGATGAAATCAGGCCAGAGCATAGCATTCTTAGTGGAGCTCCCCATATTCGTGGACTTGATATGCAACCGGATGAAAGTCTTGTAATGGCAGAGGGATCCGAATTTGATATAAAGCCAAACAGAAACGCACATAACCCAGCTATAGAAGAATAGAAGTTCTATGATCTGTCTAGTACAGCTAGTAAGACAAGAGGCATGACAAACCCTTTCATCTCTCATCCGGCAACCACTAGTAAGAAGAGGACACGAGAAGAGATGAGCAATTAGATGTCACTCTATGATCATGCTGTTATCGGATAGCGTGAGGCAATGGGTTAGCAAATCAACCATGCTTTTAGAAGCTTAGCTGAATAGGAAGGCATTAAAAGAGTCCATGCTAGAGATCTTGAGATGCATATGAAGAGCAAGAAGCAACTCTATACTTGTCTCACTTTAGAAGGTAAGGTGCTATCTTTGAAATACCTCAATTTTGACACCTTTCACACGTGATTATCTATAGCCCAGATCTACTTGCCTCCTTATGGAGAGTGCTCAGTGAAGTTCATGCAATAGCTAATGAGTGGCCGGAAGTAGGTAAGAACGATAGTCTTCTTTCAGAGGATCATTAACTTAAATCCTTGCTCACCTATTCTTGATAGTTCCTATTCAATCGAGACGTGAAGATCATAAAGGTTCCTCACTTCCTTGAGTTGAGCTCAACAAGAGTATATGTTTTAGCAATGAGTGATACGCGAATCAGAGACTACTTGCCTGACTATGAGCATGAGAAGCCTATCAATCGGTAGTACCTTTTCAACGTAAGCATATTACTATACCTCTTCTAATACTATCTCTTCAGAACTACCAATGAAACACCTACTTATCTTTCACTTCTAACTTTCTTTGATATAGATTGTGAACTCTCTAGACGAAAACTTCTTTGAAGCAAACATTCCTGAAGCCTTTAGTGCTCGCAAACTTGCTCATGCAGAATAGCACTAGAAGATGGTTGAAGTTCTTCCCTTTTTCTACGAAGTGATCACTTAGTCGAACATGATCTCCGAAGGTAAGGTATCTTTCTAATCTTACAAATTGTCTCATAACTTTTCAATTGATCATTCTTACTGAGTAGGCAACAAACGAGGCAAGGTTTTCTCTGGATTCTAGAGAAACTTAGAGGAGAGACAAGGGTCTGAGAACAATAGCAAACCATCTCGTCGAAAACCTCCCTCATATCTGCTTGCATCTGATCTCAAAGCAAATTCACTGAACTCTCATTAAGTTTCTGGCAGAACTCTTGGACAGAGATCAACTAAAGTCTTCAGAAACAATCAAGGGGATATGGTGAGAGGACAAGGACCAAAAGATCCCTTCTAAAGTGTTGCTGGTCTTGGAACAGGTCAAAGAGATGTACCTTTGTTTATAAGGTCTTCAGGTGGGAATGGTAACTAAGGCAGCAATGCACCATCAGATTTCTCTGGAAGAACTATGAATACAGCAATGCTTGCATCTTCTACTATTCGAAACGAATCCTTTGCAGGTTCTAGTACAGGGCAGCCTCAAAACTTCAAGAAGTGAAGAGAACTCTATTGAAAGGCTTGAGTTTCTAGTAGTCCATTTGAATGACTTCAACCCATGAGCTCTTAGTGAGCACTTTCAAACCTAAGACATTCCTTTACTATAACAACTCTTTATGATCTTATCTCATCAGTCTAACTATAGAATGCTCAGACCACATTCAAGTCTAGCTTTTCATACGTAAGACTCCAACCTATCCTAACTTTACTAAGGTATTTCCAAGCTCATGACTTAAAGAGATCTAAGATCCAGAATCTCTCCAATACTAATGAAGACTCATAAGCTTTTAGGATGACTTTCTATGGTCAGTCATCAGACATGGTAAGGAAGCACTCATAATCATAAATGTGAAGGTCTGCCATAAGAGTTCTACTATTGGCTCTATAAACTTCTCAATAGCAAGAGGTAATGAATAACTGCAAAGTTCTTGACATGATATAGAGTTAACCACTCTAAGTTTCATTAGCAATACTACCCCACATTTCAGATGACTTACTTAGTTCTTGGTGAACGATGCTAACCTTTGTGAGCCTCCTTCAAGGGACTATAGCAGATGAGAGAAGCAAACCTTTATATGACTCATTTTTCTGTTTCTTCTCAGATTCCTCTACTCTTTAAAAGCACTATAGTTCAGTGCCATAGGTTCAAAGCTCACCCACTTGATATCCGTGTCCTCTCTGCCGAGCATAATACCTAACTAACTATCCACTATATTCGACTTCATAATAAGGTCTGTACTGGGTAAGTTATCTGTTTGATTTTAGAGTTAGCATACTCAGATATGAATCTATAGTAGAGATCTACTCAATGTCTATAGAGTTTCAGTAACAAGTAAGTCATTGGCACTGAACTATAGAGAATCATCAACTCGGTCTCAGAATTCGGTATGCCTCTAAGTCCTTGATAGTACCTAAAGTTTATGAGCTTCTATTCGACGTCAGATCAAGAATGAATGAAACAAGGCATAGATATGGATCAATAGGTAACTCAAAACAAGTAAGGTTTAGAGTAGTCTGATAGCTTATCATCAGCAGCTCTCGGACTAACTCCTAACTTGATACTCTAGAATGAGATCGTTCCTTGAAATGATAGAGCTTTTTACTATAGCTTGTGCTCAATCAAGATATCGTACTAAGCTTATAGCTAATGCCAATGCTATAATGAAAGATAGCTGACTTTACTTTGACTCTGTTGTTTATCACACCTATCTTAACTTCATATAAAGCTTATTGTCTATGGTTTGCCTGCTATTGATACTTAAGATAGAGATGATAGCTTTTCGCAAATGCATGGGTACTTTGAAGGGTCCTATACAACTCTACTTCTCAATCACCATGTGTCAGCTATAACAACCACAACTATCAACCTCTTGAATTCCTAAACTTGAACTACACCAATTCTCACACAGAGTGATACAAAAGCTCATAAGCTTGACAACTAGTGCATGCTTACTTCCTTTACATGCGAAAGGTTCCATGGTAGTGATAATACTTTAGTACTATTGATCCTGCATAGTAATAATGAAATCATTCCTTGATAAGATGGGGGCTATCGCCTCTAAGATCTCATCAACTCAGCACCATCCTGTTGGACACACCTTGATTTCTACAACACCTACAGAGTAGATCAACTCAGTCAATCACTAAACATAACCTCAGACACAGACACCTCTCTCTTCTTTACAAGCTCTGGTTCAATCAACAAATAGAGAAGTTAACCTACTCACGCCAGTGATGATTTCAAGACACGATTTCACCACAACTCACATGCCTGTAAAGCACTACTATATTCATGGCAGCTCACTGCATTAGCTCCCACCTATGCCAGCAGAGACCCACAAAGAAGGAGGTCTAGTTATTGACATGCCACTAGAGGGCATCAAATAGTACCTATCTCCAATGCTTGACTTGTAGGAGTTAGCAGAAGATGAAGACCTTGTAGCTTATCTTCTGCATATGCATCAACTATCTGACTCAAAGAACTTACCAACTTTGGGATAAGGAGCTATAGATTTAGAGACAGCCTTCAAAAAGTCTGCAGTCTTTGATCGACTTGATAACGAATCATAGTATAGGGTCCTCTAAAGGCTCTAACAGCTATAATTGCCAAAACGCCCCTCTTCTCAAGAAGCATTCAATCTGAGTAATGAGTTGTTAGTACACGAGTATCTAAGATAGCTCGATCTATCATCACCTGAAGCATTAGAAGTTAGCAAGTGGCTATCAGCAAGAGTAAACTTAGCAAAGTGTCGTCTTAAGAAGAGGCACATTAAGTAGTATGAGAAGGAAGGGCACATAATCTACAAACATATGAGAGGAGTGCCACCAAAGTAGATTGCATTCGAACTTCAAGTACCACAATCGTTCGTTTATAGAACCGTTAATGTGGTAAAGTAAAAGGGTAGAGAAGTACTATCCTCAATAGACATACCTCAATATGTGGAATAGACAGAAACGCAAAGACCATCTGCTTAACGAAGATCTATAGTGTGCGAAGCTCTTCTAAGTTACATAGAGACTAACGGAGTACACAATCTATGTCTCAGTGATCTATTCATTCACCTCAAGTAGACCCTACCTTCAAATGTTAGACCTCCCTGTCTGAGTTCTCTAGGAGCTATTCTCCGCAAAGACTTCCATCTCCGCTTCCGAGCTGCACCTCCAGCTTTGGTGAGATATGTGGACCCTTCTTTCAACGACAAACGTGAATGGGTATCAAGATTACTTGCTTAGTTCTTATTATCAGGCATGAAAGTAGTATCCATAGATGAAAGTCACGTGCGAGCCGATGGGTTTGCAAGACGCAAGTGGCGTTTTGCCCCACCAAGGACACACATTCATGAGTTGTTAACACCTCTCTCAATAACAGAGCAGCTTCAAGGAAGTACACATGTACCTAGTTATGAATTGCCTCAGTTATTCTAGCTCAATCAAAGTAGTGAAGCAGGTTCTCAAATAGCGTATCATCGTAGAAGAAAGAGAAGAGCATCTTCTTAAGGAGGAGAATCAAAGGCAGACTCATCATAAAGTGTATCCTCCTAAAATATGAGGCATCAAACACTATCAGAATCAAGAGAAGGACCTTTTAATCAATCACGCATATTAGGTTGGCTAAGAGATGGCTTGCAAACACTCAAGTCTATTGTTCCAGGATAACAACCACAACGGCAAAAGGTGATAAGGCAAGAGACTATCACTGATGAGCCTCTTCTGAATGATAGTCAATCTTCATTCGAGTAAATAACAGGTGTGAGACAACATAACTATTCTCCAGGTGGGCTAGATTCTCATCTGAAAGATGATGAGAGTGATAGACACTCACAATAGGATAGACCTAAAAGAGGACGCGGCCGTCCAGCTTTCAGACCCTTTGACCTTCCAAGCAGATATCCACTCAAGAGAACATCTGATGATGGAGATAGTTCACTAAGTAATGAGTCTTCAAAAGCTCGATTGGCACAAAGACGCATCGACAACTACTTGATGTTATAGTCAAAGTAAACTGAAGGAATAAGGCAGAGTGTAAACTAACTGCACTAAGAAAGTCATCTGTCTTTTGGTTCTCCTCAAAGATAAGCTCTTGCAAATTAGCAAGCATCATTTGCTAAGCTTCATTAACTCACACCTATTCGCGAGGAGGACTCAGAAGATGCATCACCAGAGAAGGGCTTGTTTTCAAGTAAGTAGGATTCACTAGCCACTAAAGCGTTTGAAATCAAGTCATCACCTTCATAGATCAAGATGTCTTAGACATAATAGCACTCTGGCCTTACACCAGAACTTTAAGGGCTCAAGCTTGATGAAATGAGAGCATCTTACTCAAGCAGAGTCAAGCAAACTAAAAGTATGATAACTTATGATGTCGTCCCAGTCAAACTTGAGGATAAGTTCGATGAAATCAATCAAGATAGAGAAGAACAGAAGCATCATAAGCAACCTTTGCCTACAGAATCTAATGAGAGTCATGATGAAAGTGTGCCTATTGATGAGAATGAGACAAAAGTGAAACCAAACTTACTATAACTTGCCAGAGATAGAAGAGCTCTCAGTCTAGGACGTTATGGCCTTGCATCAGAAGCTTTGTCTATGATGCCTCAATAAGGGTCTCGACCTTAGCCATATTCTATCAGTCTTCTTGCTGCCATCACTCAAGAGGCAGTTGTTGGAGCACAACTCATTGAAGGAGGAGTGGACTCATCAGTCTTTGAGAACTTCCTTCACTAAGTACTACTCAATCTCAGAGCTCAAGGGGCTTTCGAAGGCCCTGGTGTTGTGCTGCTTCTTGATAACGCACGGATTCACCATCATAGTAGGGTCATTGCTCTAGCAAAAGCAGAAGGAGTGCATATACTTTTCAATGCCTAGTATAGTCCTTGGCTCAACCCAGTTGAAACATTGTTCGGTCAGCTGAAAAGAAGAATCAAGAATACTAAAGTTTCATTAAGGTAAGAGATAACACATCAACCACTTCCTTGAATAGAGATGATATGATTGCTGAACTTCAGAAACAGCTAGCTTGCTTGACATCTGAGGATATGGAAGCTATATGGAAGCCTGCTATTCATGCTTGGATGAGAACATTAACTATTGGCCATGCTCTAGAGAGGATATGAGGCAAATCATTCAATGCTCAAAGTGATTGGCCATCAAGGTTCAATAGTCTTTCACTATAAGTCAATAAGATGCATATCAGAAGAGACTGTGTTGTTTAAGAAGCATGGGACATATGATGATTGAGAATGAAGCATCTGGCCATAACACAAGGAGCATTAACGATTAACCTTTACACCTAAGAATCTTCCTTCGTACATTCTTCTTTGTATTGGAAAGGCATATGCTAAGATGAGGACCGTGCTCAAAGAAAGGTCCTTCAATATCATACACTTTCAATTGAACCACTGAGCTTCCCTCGGCCGAGGCCCATGGCCTCTGGGAACATATGGCCCGGCCCATTGATGATATGTCATACATGATATGGCCATTCATCTATGAGGCCCTCCTCCCACGGCTTCTCACCCTAACACTCTGTAGGCAGGTCACGATGATCATCATCAAAAGCATGGATGGCATATCTCAGCATTGGATGCCAGAGGAGACAGGAGGAACAGCAGAGGAAAAAAGCAGCCCTCATCCTGATGATGGGATTATTAT
>Ga0102922_1000477_pt1 | contig 8745 bp, 6 predicted proteins | sample Colrivmeta1569A3_FD_81569 | JGI IMG/M metagenome (GOLD analysis project Ga0102922, IMG submission 81569) | Estuarine microbial communities from the Columbia River estuary - metaG 1569A-3 | ecosystem: Environmental > Aquatic > Marine > Intertidal zone > Estuary | place: USA: Columbia River Estuary... | reverse complement strand
GTTTGTTGAGGATCAGATTCACCAACGAGATAAACGGGATCTTGATCAGGCGTTTGGCGATCTGATAGCTGATCGCATTGCCTTTATAGCAAACCGCTTCGGGAATACCCAACAGGGCGGTTTCAAGGGTAGCGGTACCGCTGGTTACTAACGCAGCATCCGAGTCCAGTAAGATATCATACGTGTGCCCTTGTCGCATCTGCACATTGGGATAGGCGCTGAGAAATGGTTCGTAGAAAGAAAGCTCGAGTCCGGGTGCAGCGGCCACTACGAATGTGTGATCCGGAAAGTATCGGCTTACCGAAAGCATCACCGGTAATTTTTTTTGGATCTCTTGTTTGCGGCTGCCGGGAAGCAAGGCTACTTTTTGAGTGGGCCGATTGATATTCGGATGATTCGCTAATTTTTCGGCGGTGATCTGCGCCAGGGGGTGACCCACATAATCTACTTCCCAGTTCCAGTGTTTGCGATAGTATTCATCCTCGAAGGGCAGGATCACGAGTAAGCGATCGATGCATTCCTTCATCGCTTTGACTCGATTCGCTTTCCAAGCCCAAACTTGTGGGGAGATGTAATACACGACTTTATATCCGGCGCGCTTGGCCCACTCAGCGATGCGCAAATTGAAACCGGGATAATCGATGAGGACGACCACATCGGGGTTGAACGATTCGATGTCGTTCTTGCAAAATCGAAGATTGCGCAGGATGGTGGGAAGGTTTCTGATCACTTCGAAAAATCCCATGAACGCGAGATCGCGAAAATGCTTCACCAGGGTAGCGCCTTCGGCTTGCATGCCATCGCCTCCCCAGCAATGGATCTGGGCGAGTGGATCTTGTTGACGAAGCGCACGGATGAGGTGGCGGCCATGCAGGTCGCCCGAAGCTTCGCCGGCGATGAGATAATATTTCAAAAGATCAGTTGAAGATTTTCAGGATCAAAATGCCGATGCCGTAGATAACGGTGGAAATGAAAATCCCTTTGGCGGTCTCGTCGCGTTCGGTGTTGATGTAGATCGTGAAAAGTACCGCATTGGTCAGCAGACTGAGGGAGCCAATGGAGGTGATCAATCGGTTGTTCGACATGAATAGTTCCAGGAATTCGGCAAAGGGCATCTCATTGAATTTGAATTGCCAGATCAGGGCGAGTCCGAGAATCGGACCCAGCATTCCCAAGGCGAGTCCCAGGCGCAGGTTGTCTTTTTTCCAGATCATAGTTTCCAGGATTTTTTCAGGCTTTTGAGTTGTTCGTGCCGGGTGAGGTCATATTGAACGGGAACTACACTCACATAATTGTGTTCCAGTGCCCAAACATCGGTGTCTTTTCCTTTGTCGTGGTTGACGAATTTACCGGTGAGCCAGTAATACGGTTTCCCGTAGGGGTCTTTGCGCTCCACAAAATCTTCTTCGTATTTGGCATAGGCTTGACGGCAGAGGCGCAGCCCTTTTAGCGTATCGAGCGGTTTCGCGGGAATGTTCAAATTGAAAACGGTGTGCGGATCCAGTTTGGTCGACAGCATGTGCTGTACCATTTCGCGCGCGTAGTGGCGCGCCGCAGTAAAATCGGCTTCGATACTGAAATCAAGTAAGGAGAAGCCGACAGCGGGAATGCTTTCAATGGCGGCTTCCACGGCGGCCGACATGGTGCCGGAGTAGATCACGTTGATGCTGTGATTGCCTCCGTGGTTGATACCGGACAAACAGAGGTCCGGTTTTTTATGCAGCACCTTGTCAACGGCCAGCTTCACACAATCAGCGGGCGTGCCCGTGCAGGAATAGGCTTCTATGTCGCCGTAGAGCGTGGACTTATGCAAGCGGAGTAGATGTCCGACGGTGATGGCATGTCCCATGCCCGATTGAGGTTTGTCAGGGGCAACGACCACGATACGGCCCAGGTCCTGCACCGCTTCGATGAGATTGCGGATGCCGGGGGCGGTAATGCCATCGTCGTTGGTGATCAGGATGACCGGTTTTTTGGGGGCGGCCTTAGAACGAGTCGTACGTTTTTTCATGGACTTCAAATTTATCGCACCCGGGTGGTTTCTGAGGGGCTTCAAAAAAATCTTTTGGACAATTCTAAAATATTTAGCAGATTGCACTAAATAAATTAGGTTTTACCATGGCCTACGCGAATCAAAATCTACGGTATTTGCGAAAGCTCCGCGGCTGGACGCAGGAGGAATTCGCCAATAAACTCAACATCAAGCGTTCCTTACTTGGTGCCTATGAAGAGGAACGTGCCGAGCCCCGCATCGACGTACTCGAGCAGGTGGGCGATCTTTTCAGGTTGACGCTGGACGATCTGCTACGCAAAGATCTCAGCGAACAAAAAGCAACGTATTTATCGAAGCGGCGCGCTTTGAAGCTGGCCGGTACGCGTACTGAAATTCCGTTTGTGCCGGTAAAAGCGGCTGCCGGGTATTTAGCCGGTTATGCCGATCCGGAATTCGTGGATGAATTGAACACGTTCACACTGCCTATGTTGTCTGGGGGCAATTACCGGGCCTTTGAGATCATCGGTGATTCCATGTTGCCAACACCCAGTGGCTCGGTCATCGTCGGGGAGAAAGTGAATGACATGGAAGATGTAGGGAACAATACGCCTTGCATCGTGATTTCCCGCAACGAGGGAATTGTATACAAGCGAATCCAGAAAAACGGTCGTCAAAAAAACAAGCTGACCTTGGTCAGCGACAATCCGGCCTTTCATCCATACACGGTGAACACCGAAGAGGTGATTGAGATGTGGCAGGCGCAGATGGTCATTTCCCGTCCGCCGGCGCAGAACCGCTGGGACATGAATCAACTGGCCAATGTGGTCAATGGGTTGCAGCAACAAGTGAGTTCGTTGAAGAAGCGATTCAATTAAATAAGTCCCACCGATATTGTCTTTTACAAGCAGGCTTCGCCTGCTTTTTTATTTTATTTTTGTGATTCGATGCGAATCTTGTTCTTTTCCCTTTTGTTTTTGAGTAGTCAGATCGGACTGCAAGGCCAATCCGTTTCAAAGCGCGCGGCTGCGGTTCGTGTACAGAAGGGCCCCAAGTTGGATGGTATACTCAGCGATTCAGCCTGGCAGTTGACCTCCGTGATGACGGATTTCGTTCAGGTCTTTCCGAATTACGGGAAGCCGGCTCCTTCCGCAGCTACGGTACGCATTGTATACGACGATGAGGCAATTTATGTGGGGGCCGAGCTTTCCGATGATCCGAAGATGATCCGGAAGCAATTCACACCGCGCGATGCCGAAGGGCAGGCCGATGTGGATTTTTTCTCCATCTTCTTTGATACCTATCACGACCTACAAAACGGATTTCAGTTTGGAGTGACGCCGGTGAACGTGCAGACCGATGCGCGGATCACGCCTGCCTTTACGGGTGGATTTGGTCAGTACGGCGACAAGTCTTGGGACGCGGTCTGGGACAGTCGCGTTCGGATCCACGATCGAGGATGGACGGTTGAAATGAAGATTCCGTACAGTGCGTTGCGTTTTTCCAAATTGGATGTGCAGGACTGGGGGTTGCAAGCCCTTCGCTTTACCCGCCGCAACAACGAGCGCAGTTTTTGGAATCCCATCGATCCGCAACTCGATGGCTTTGCCAATCAGTTTGGACTTCTTAGCGGATTAGAGCACATTCAGCCCCCGCTTCGGTTGAGTTTATCACCTTACGTTTCGGCTGGATTTGCGCGTACACCCGTCCCCAACGGATTTGAAACCGATGCGGTTCGCAATGGGGGGATGGACATTAAATACGGGGTAAATGAGAGCTTCAGTTTGGATGCGACCTTGATCCCCGACTTTGGACAAGTGATCTCCGACAATGTGGTCAATAACCTCACGCCTTACGAAGTGCAATTCCAGGAGAACCGACCTTTCTTCACCGAAGGCACCGAACTGTTTACTAAGTCGCGCTTGTTTTATTCTCGTCGGGTGGGTGCCACCCCGCATGATTATTACGCTGTGAGCGCGTTTGCCCAAGCGAATCCGGAATGGGAGATCCGACACAATCCGAACCGGACACAACTGTACAATGCCGTGAAGTTTTCGGGGCGCGATCCCAATAAATTAGGCATTGGTTTTTTCAACGCAGTCACAGCCCCCATGCGTGCCAAGCTGAGAAATCGGTTAAATGGTCGGGATACGAGCATACTCACGGAGCCGCTTGCCAATTACAACATTCTGGTATTGGATCAGGCCTTGGCCAATCGTTCTTCGCTCACGTTCACGAATACCAATGTAATTCGCAACGGATCGGCGCGCGATGCCAACGTATCGGCGATCGATCTGGCCTTATTCGATAAAAAAAATGCGCACGTTCTTCGCTCCAGTTTTCGATATAGCCAGATCTGGGATCGTTCCGATAAATCCGGTTGGGCCGGTAATTTGAATTGGGCTAAAATCAGCGGACTCTGGCAGTACGAACTGATGGCGAACATCGAATCGGATACCTACGATCCGAATGATCTGGGATTTCTTCGGGCGCCGAATGAGATCACCTTCAGTGGTGAATTGGCCTACCGCGAACAACGGCCTACCAAACATTTCAATACATTCAGTTATTGGATTCAACCCAAATTGCAGTACCTCTATAATCCCAAGAAATTTACTTCTTTCGAGCTGGCGGCTACCGGATTCTGGTGGTTTAAAAATTTCTGGGATGCCAATATAACCGCGGGTTGGACACCCGGTTGGGTCAATGATTATTTTGAATTGCGAACGCCCGGTCGTGCCCTCCGATTGCCCAGTAATTATTACATCGATTTGCGGGGCAGCAGCGACAGTAGAAAAAAACTCTATTGGAATTTCAATGCCACTTGGGCGCAGGCCCCCCTGTTTGACAATCGCTATCATCAAGTTGGTTCCGGATTTCGGTATCGATTCAACAATCGATTTACGATGCAGCTTCAGTCCGATTCCAAAGTAGAAACGAATCAGCTGGGCTATGCCTTTTTGCGGGATGTGGATGGGGGCCCCATCGTTGGCTTTCGACGCAATCAGGAAGTGACCAGTCTGCTCACCGGTATCTACCATTTTGCTTATCGATTGAATCTGTCGGTCCGCATGCGTCATTACTGGAACGAAGTGAAATATGCCTCCTTTCATCGGGTAGATGCCCGGGGTGATTTATTGCCGTATGGCTTTGTGGCCGGCCAAGACAACAATGTGAATCTATTTAATGTGGATGCTTTTCTGACCTGGGATTATCGGCTGGGCAGTCGATTGATCGTGGGGTACAAGAATTGGTTGGATGAAACGGAGCGCTTGCCGATCTCTAGCAACCGCAAGCCGTACTTCAACAACCTGTTCGATAGTTTCAACCTGCGCCATGGGCATGAGCTGACCATTCGGTTGATCTACTTTTTAGATGCACAGCGGTTGCAGCGAAAAGCTTAGTGCAAGGGATCCAGGTAAACTTGCTTCGTTAGCCAAACCAATTCGTCTTTACCGGGATGAACGGCGTCGTGGCCTTGGGGGCGGCTGAAAGCGGGCAGCAGGGCAAACGTTGGTGTGCAATAGAATGCGGGCGTTGCCGGCTCATTTTTTCTGGCTCCGTATTTTTTGTAGCCGGGATCTTGATAACCATTGATCATGTATTCAAGGGTTCCGCCCGCTTTCCATTTTTCTTCGGCCAGTCGGCTGGCGATCCAAACAAAAGGTCCATCGGCCAATGATCCCAATTCTACGCGGATGTCGAGGGAGAAGAGGAGGGATTCGGTAACGGGGCTGGTTCTTGGCAATACGAATTCCAGTTTCAACGATTGAAAGCGGGTTCGCCATTGAATGAATTCTTCGAGGTATTGATTATTCTCCGGCAGTTGAAATCCGCCAATCACGATCACGCGATCTGCCTTGAAGGCCAGGATCTGTTCTTGAAGTCGATCCAGGCTCAATCGGTGTTCGGGTTGTTCATTCGATTCCGGAAATCGACCCAGTTGGAAGCCACTTAAAATCAAAGTGGATTTATCTTCCCAAAAAAAACAGCGTTGAGGGGATAGCCAGCAGGATTGCTGCCGAATGGGAAAGAAGACCGGTTGCCACATACGGTTCAGCGGACGGAACGCACGGCCCCATCCAATCGTTTGAGGAAATACAATTTTTTATTCTCGAAATAATCCAGCATGTAGTTCTGTCTGTTCAAGACAGGCTGCAGATCGGCATCTGAAAAAATCATTTTGTGTTTTCCGGGAAGTTGTCCGGCCAGATCCGTTGTCTTTTTTTGTAGGAGTGAGTGGGTTAACCATGCCAGTTCGTATCCCCTAAAATAAAAATCGCTGGGTCGGCTGTAATAGGATTCTGCAAACCGGCTTTGCAGCCACTGGCTCCAGTTATCTATACGCGCATAGTAGTAAGGAGTTGGAATCACGATCTCCAGATTGCGGTAGCGCGTGGTGGCGAATTCGCGGACATTCTCCCAGGTGGGCATGCCCATCAACTCAACGCGAAATCCCTCGGTTTTCAGATCGGCCGAAGCGGAGGCCAGCAGGCGGGCGAATTTTTCATCTAAACTGGCGCCGAGTAGAAGGGTTTGCTGGGACGAATCGAGTTTACCTCTTAATTGATTGACGGAAAAGCTATCGACTACTTCGATCACTTTGTATTTCAGTGGAACGCCGCGGGTGTTTTTCCCGGTCTCCTCCAAGTGGTTCAGGATCCGATCTTCCAAGGACCCTTTTTTACGTACCACCAAGATCCGGTCCAGCGCATAGTACTGCTGCAGATGACGGTAGATCCCCTCAATCTGTGTTTGCAGGGTTGAGTTCCACATGAAGAAGAATGGATTTCCTTGTACACCACCGTCGTTCGGCAGGTTTACATTGATCAGTGCGATCTGTTTGGTTTTCGCTGCTTCTGCCAGGATCCGGGTTTCGGTGACGTTGCCAAATAACAACCAGAGATCCGCTTCTTGAACGTTGGGTGAATTCAATTGGGCACTCAGCGATCGTTGTGTCGAGCGGGAGTCGATGACGTGCAGCTCGGTATTACCCGGTTTTTGTTTCAGCGAATCGAGTGCGTCTATGAATCCTTCGTAAAATTCAAGGGGACTGCTTACGAAGCGGGGGAATTCGTGATTTTTGTAACGGAATTCCTGTTGCGCATTGAAAATGCTGTCGAGGTGTAGTGGCAAAAACAACACGATGCGCCGCGTGGGCGCGTCGGCTTGTGCTTGTGCCGGATGTTGGCTCAAGCCGATCAGTATCCATATGAAAATGAGCAGACGCATTATTCCCATTCAATGGTGGCGGGTGGTTTGCTGCTGATGTCGTACACGACGCGGTTGATGCCGCGTACCTGGTTGATAATCGAGTTGGATACATCGGCCAGGAAGGTGTATGGAAGATGGGCCCAGTCGGCCGTCATTCCATCCACGCTGGTCACTGCGCGGAGTGCTACGGTGAATTCGTAGGTTCGTTCATCGCCCATGACGCCCACGCTTTTGACGGGCAGCAAGATGGTTCCTGCTTGCCAGACTTCTGCATAGAGTCCGCTATCGCGCAGCGCTTGCGTATAGATGTGATCGGCGCGTTGCAGCAGCGATACTTTTTCTTCGGTGATCTCTCCGAGGATGCGAATGGCCAGTCCTGGACCGGGGGAGGGATGTCGGTCGATGAGATTGGCAGGGATGCCGAGTTCCCGACCCACTTTGCGCACTTCATCTTTGAACAAGAAACGAAGCGGTTCTACGAGTTCGAGATGAAGGTGGGCGGGTAGCCCGCCTACGTTGTGATGTGATTTGATGGTGGCGGAGGGGCCGTGTACGGATACGCTTTCGATCACGTCGGGGTAGATGGTTCCTTGACCGAGTAGTCCGACTCCTTCGATCTTTTTTGCTTCCTCTTGGAATATATCGATGAAGAGTCGCCCGATGATCTTGCGTTTGGTTTCAGGATCGGTTTGTCCGGCTAGTTCCTGATAGAAACGTTGTTTGGCGTCAATGCCGGTGATGTTGAGTCCGAGTGCGTGGTAGGTCTCCATCACTTGTTCAAACTCTTGGTGACGCAGTACGCCGTTATCGACGAAGATGCCGTGCAATTGGTCACCGACGGCGCGGTGAATCAGGGTAGCAGCCACGGTGGAGTCAACGCCACCGCTGAGGGCCATGATCACTTTGCGATTGCCGATCTGTTGGCGGAGTTGTTCAATGGTATCGGAGATGAAATGCGAGGGCGTCCAGTCGCCTTTGCATCCACAGATCTCGGTGAGGTAATTCTTGAGCAGCGTTTTACCGTCGGTCGAGTGATAGACTTCCGGATGAAACTGTACGCCGTAGATGGGATGATGGTTGGCGTTGGGATCGGAGCGAAAAGCGGCAACGGGGATGCTCTCGGTATCGGCCAGCAATTGAAAGCCAGCGGGGAGTTGTTGAATGCTGTCGCTGTGACTCATCCAGACCTGGGAGGAGGCTGGTATATTTTTTAGGATGGGGTCGTTGTTGGAGTGGCTGTTTAGTTGGGCACGTCCGTATTCCCGTTTGTTGCTTTTGGCAACGTGGCCACCGAATTCTTTGGCGGTCAACTGCGCCCCATAGCAGATGCCAAGCACGGGTCGTTCCGCTGCAAACGACTGAATGGGTACGTTGGGCGCGTTTGGTTCGTTTACCGAGCACGGAGAACCGGAGAGGATGATGCCGCGCAAGTCGTCGGTCCAAGCGAAGGACTGATGGTACGGGATGATTTCGCAGTAGACATTTGCTTCTCGTACGGCGCGGGCGATGAGCTGGGTGTATTGGGATCCGAAGTCGAGGAT
>Ga0102922_1000476_pt1 | contig 8747 bp, 5 predicted proteins | sample Colrivmeta1569A3_FD_81569 | JGI IMG/M metagenome (GOLD analysis project Ga0102922, IMG submission 81569) | Estuarine microbial communities from the Columbia River estuary - metaG 1569A-3 | ecosystem: Environmental > Aquatic > Marine > Intertidal zone > Estuary | place: USA: Columbia River Estuary... | reverse complement strand
TATCGGTAGTGCGATTGGTGGTGCCGGTGCTGATCGATTTTCGCTGATTGTAATTGGCATTGAGGAAGAAGTTGAATTTACCTTGGCGCAAATTGAGGTCAAGTCCGCCACCCACGCGGGCTCTGGAATCCAGGTTGGTGCGAAGGCTTCCGTTGTATCCAATCCGCTTGTTCTTTTTCAAAATAATGTTCAAAATACCCGCGGTTCCACCAGACGCATCGTATTTCGCAGATGGGTTGGTGATCAGTTCGATCGACTCGATGGCGTCTGCCGGAAGTTGCTCGAGGGTCAGATTCGTTGGGCGGCCATCTACAAACAGCTGCGGCGTATTGTTGCGCATGGTCAGGTTTCCATCCAGGTCAACCGTTAGGGAAGGTATGTTGCGAACAACATCGATGGCTGTACCACCAGTGGCAACTAGATTTTTGTCTACCGAAAATATTTTTCGATCAATGCCGAGTTTTAATCCCGAACCCGAACTGGTGACCGTTACATTATCAAGTTGTTTTTCGTCGATATTAACACGTATGTTACCCAAATCCTTTTCTTGGGTAGCATCGAGGGTGTTGGCTTTCAAGTCGATCATTTGACTGAACGCACTATAGCCAATCACAGAGACTTTCAATTCATAGGAACGGTTCACCGGTAAATTCTCCAGCCGGAATTCTCCGTTGCTTCGCGTGATCATGCCGGCAACCACCGTTGGTTTGGAACCGCGCGAGGCGCTATCCATTTTACCAATCAGCTGAACGGATGCCAATTCGATGGCTTTCCCCGATTTACTTTCAATAATCTTTCCATAGAGTACTGCCATGGCTGGCGGACGTCCAGCCATCGGGCGTGGACCAGGACCCTGAGACCAGCCACTGAGGCCGTTCAAGAAAAGCCCTAGGGATAGCATGCAAATAAGCCTTGTGTGGATATACGATGACATAAGTGTTTTTTAAGTTAACAGTAAGAGTTGGGATTGGTTTATAGGGAAAGTAAGGAATGATGGATTAGTTTTCCCAAAACGGCCATACCCGCGCCGAGCGGCAACGAAATCAGTAGGAGCCGAGGTTTCCATTTCGCAGCAAGCTCCTCGATTTTCGCATACCAATTCTTTGTATCAGCACTTGTTAAAAAGCCGTCAATCTGTTTTGATAGGGCGGCGTCAGACAATTGATTTTGGCTCAAGGATTCAATATTGGTTTGCCAATGCTCGAACAGATAATCGGATAGGGCTTGTTTCACCTTTTCATGTGTTTTCTCTCCAATTAACATACTGATCATGGGCCATTTCGATGGCAGTGTATTTGTCAGGTATTGACCTACTTTTTCGGTAAGCCATTGGTCCACTGCTTCACGGGTCTTGCCATCAAGGAGACGCTCCCGGATCCGCTCACCCAGCTGAAGAGATATTATGATTTCCTTTACCGCAATGGTCATTTTATGATCGAACCACCTTGGGATCCATCCTTGCCAGTTCTTGCCAGCGTAACGAACCGGCTTCTTCGGATAGAAGCAAATAAAAAAGAGAACCTGTATAAGGGCATACCCGAGGAAAGCGCCAATGAAGGCGGTCAGCATCCAGGTCATAGACAAAAATTAGGAATCCCGTTCGGCTCCAGAGAGACCGGAACGGGATTTGGGTGGATGACCGGGTTCGAACCGGCGACCCTCAGAACCACAATCTGATGCTCTAACCAGCTGAGCTACAACCACCGTTTGGGACTGCAAAGATAAGGGGAAAAATCATCCAACAAGAAGACCTTAATATGCTGTTAAAGAGCCGAATGTCTCTTTTCCAGACTTGATTTGGATTATTTTTACGGCATGTCGAATCTGCTCAAATCCCTAGGGTCTGTGAAACGCCTTCCGGTGGTATTGATCCTTTTCTCCCTGGCCCTATTTTTAACCCTCTCATCGCTGGGCACCGGCAAAAAAGTACCCCCGGGCAAATACGAGAATGTACTGCATCGGGTAGCTAAAATGCTTCAGGATGGGCATTACCAGCCGCAACCCATTGACGATGCATTTTCCAAAAAGATATTTCGTAAATACCTCCAGGAGCTGGATCCGGAGAAGGCCTTCCTGATCAAAGCAGATGTTGAGGCCTTGAACCGCTACTCGACTCAGATCGATAATGAGTTGTTGGGTGATCCGGTACGATTTTTCTTATTTGCCGGTCAAAGTTTCAATGAACGAATGGAAGAAGCTGCCATCCTCTCCAAGGAGATTTTGGAAACCCCATTCAATTTCGATCTACAGGAAAATATTCTGCTGGATGGGGAGAAAATGAATTGGTCAGCGGATGAAAACGAACGAAAAGATCGTTGGCGTAAAAAATTAAAATTCCAGGTGCTTGAACGTTTTTATGACTTAGTAGAGTCGAGAGAGCGCAATCGCAAGCAACCCGATTTTGTAATCAAATCTGACAGCGAATTAGAAATCGAGGCGCGCGAAAAGGTTCGCCGTCAACTCGATCGGACGTTTGACCGCTACCGCAATAAATTCAGTGCCGACGATCAGTTCAACCTGTTCGTGAATACCATCACCAATACCATGGATCCGCACACGGAATTTTTCCCCCCGATCGACAAGCGGTATTTCGACGAGGAGATGAGCGGACGTTTTTATGGCATAGGCGCCTCCCTGCAATACGATGATGGAAATATCAAGATTACCAGCGTGGTGACCGGAAGTCCTGCGTATAAATCGGGTGAAATTCAGGCTGGTGACATCATTCTCAAAGTGGCGCAAGGCGCAGACGAAGCCGTCGACCTAACCGGCTATTTAGTGCCCGACGCGGTTAAATTGATACGCGGGAAATTAGGCAGTGAAGTACGACTAACACTACGCAAGCCCGACGGAAGCAACAAGGTAGTTACCTTGATCCGCGACGAGATTGTACAAGATGAATCTTTTGCCAGAAGCGCGATTGTAGAAAAGAATGGGCAACGGATCGGTTACATTTTCCTGCCCGAATTTTATGCAGATTTTGAACGTCCCGATGGAAACCGTTGCTACATCGACGTGGCAAAGGAGATCGTAAAGCTCAAAGAACAAAAGATCGACGGATTGGTGATGGACCTGCGTAACAATGGTGGTGGCTCACTATACGATGTGGTGCAAATGGTAGGCCTGTTCATTGAAGAAGGGCCCGTGGTACAGGTCAAAGACCGGGAGGGTAGACCCACCGTGCTTCGCGACAAAGACAAGAACATTCTTTATAACGGACCGTTGACGGTCATGGTCAATGAATTCAGTGCTTCCGCTTCTGAAATTTTTGCCGCAGCCATTCAAGATTATCGACGTGGTGTTGTTATTGGTAGCACCTCCACCTATGGCAAAGGGACGGTTCAACGCAATGTGGGACTGGATCCGGAAAACGGTTATTTTATGTCCAGCTCCGAGCTCGGCACATTAAAACTGACGCTTCAAAAATTCTATCGGGTGAATGGAGGTTCCACGCAATTACGCGGGGTTAGTTCCGATATTGTCCTTCCCGATAATCTGGAAGATCTTAAAATCCGGGAGAAAGACAATGAAGATGCATTGGCTTGGGACGAAATTGGTAAAGTTTTGATCCAGCCCTGGGTAACCGGCTACGACCTGAATTCCATCCAACAAACGCATCAAGCACGGATGCGCGCCAATTCCCGTTTTCAAACCATTCGTGACAATGCAACCTGGTTGTCGCAGGTGCGGGAGCAGGATTATCCGTTGGATTACACCCGTTACAAGGAACTTCAGCAGCGTATCCAGCAGACCGTCAAGCAGAACGATCAATTGTCTAAGCTCTCTGAAACATTGCAGGTTCGTTCGCTGCCCGGTGATCTGGAGCGTTGGAATAATGACAAGCCGAAACAAGACCGATTCAAGATCTGGTTAAAGCTGCTCGAGCAGGATGTTTACCTGTATGAGACCCTTCAGGTTATGGACGATATGATCCGGCTGAAGAATACGGCCTCCAAATAAAATCTTAGGCGTTTCGATTCAGGCAGTTCAGGTCAATAAACGCTTGTTCCAAACGCTTGGAGAATGAGTCTTCGCCCTTACGAAGCCAAACGCGCGGGTCGTAATACTTTTTATTGGGCTTATCGTCTCCTTCGGGATTACCCAGTTGGGCCTGTAGATATTGTTCGTTTTTCTTGTAATTGTCCATGACCCCTTCCCAGAAGGCCCACTGCAAATCCGTATCGATGTTCATTTTGATGGCGCCATAACCGATCGCCTCGCGAATCTGATTCTGGGGAGAGCCACTGCCACCATGAAAAACAAAATAGACCGGTTTTTCAGCAGTCTTGAATTTATCCTGAATGTGAAGCTGACTGTTGTGAAGAATATCGGGGCGTAATTCTACATTTCCGGGTTTGTAAACTCCATGCACATTTCCAAATGCGGCCGCAACGGTAAATAGGTCACCAACGGCCAATAATTTCTCATAGGCATATGCCACCTCAGCAGGTTGGGTGTAAAGTTTCGAATTTTCTACATCGCTGTTGTCAACGCCATCTTCTTCGCCACCAGTTACACCCAGTTCGATCTCGATGCTCATGCCCAGGGGCTGCATGCGTTTGAAATAAGTAACTGATTCATGGATGTTCTCCTCGATCGGTTCCTCACTAAGGTCAAGCATGTGCGAGCTGAAAAGGGGCTGACCTTTTTCGCGGTGGTATTGCTCGCCGGCATCCAACAAAGCACTGATCCAAGGCAACCATTTTTTGGAAGCATGATCGGTATGCAAAACCACAGGAACGCCATAGTATTTGGCGACCTGGTATACATGCAAGGCGCCGGAAATAGCTCCCACAATGTTGGCTTGAAGCTGATCGTTGGGCATGGCCTTGCCGGCTATGAATTGTGCACCTCCATTGGAGAACTGTACGATCACAGGCGATTTGACACGCGCAGCGGTTTCCAACGTAGCATTGATGCTGCTGTGACCAATGGTGTTAACGGCTGGCAGGGCGAATTGATGCTGTTTGGCATCTTGATAGAGGGCTCGAAGGGAATCGCCGTGTAGTACACCGGAGGGATATTTGGGCATAGTCCGTTATTTTAGACGGGAGCGAATATAGGATTTATTCAGGGTCTGCCCGAAAGGTGACGAAAAGCCAAAATTCTGAATAAAATCAGTTCCCGAGCGATTGAATGATGTCGTATTTCGTGACGATGTGATATTGGCCAGCTTCATCTTTGGTCAATACCGCACCCACTTCCTTGTTGATTGTTCTGCTCAGCTTTTCCAGTGGCGTATCTAAACTTACCTGGGGAAAACTGGGTTCCAAATGATCGCCAATCATTGAATGTGGAAGGGTAGGGCTGTCAATTAGTTTTTGAAACAATCCACTTTCACTTACGGATCCGACTGGCTGTCCCTGATCCAAGATGGGAACATGCTCGATGTCGTATTTACGCATCAACTCAATGGCTTTGGAGATGGGATCGGTCGGACTCAGGGTTAGCAGCTTTTTAGGGCCCCTTGAATTAACTACATCACGCACCGTTTTCACCTCCAGAAATCCTCGGTCGCGCATCCACTGATCGTTGTAGATCTTAGCTACATAGCGCGATCCATGATCATGGAGTATGCAAACCACTACATCGGTTGGTTTCAATCGGTCTTTCAGCTGCAGCAATCCTTGCAAGCAACTGCCGGCGCTATAGCCACAGAAAAGTCCTTCCTCTTTGGCCAAACGGCGTGCCATAACCGCGCCGTCCTTATCGGTCACTTGCTCGAAATGATCGATGTATTGCATGTCGTAATTCTCGGGGACAAAGTCCTCCCCAAATCCTTCGCTGATATAGGGATGAACCTCATTCATGTCGATCTCCCCGGTATGGAAATATTTAGTCAGGAGTGAGCCATACACATCGATGGCCCAGATCTGAATGTTTGGGTTCTTTTCCTTGAGATACTTCGCCGTGCCCGTGATGGTGCCCCCGGTACCGGCCGTGCAAACTAAGTGGGTGATCCGACCATCGGTCTGTTCCCAAATCTCCGGACCGGTCGACTCGTAATGGGCCTGCCGATTCGCCAGATTGTCGTACTGATTCATGTGGCAGGAGTTGGGGATCTCCCGGGCCAGGCGGGCGGCAACGCTGTAATAACTATTTGGGTCTTCGGGTAGGACGTTCGTTGGACAAACCACCACTTCCGCGCCAACTGCTTTCAGGATGTCTACTTTTTCTTTGGATTGCTTATCTGTAGTTACGAAAATGCATTTGTAGCCCTTTACGATGGCCGCCAGGGCCAGTCCCATACCGGTATTGCCGCTGGTACCCTCAATGATGGTGCCTCCTGGCTTTAGCCGTCCATTTTCTTCGGCTACTTCGACCATCTTCAGTGCCATTCGGTCTTTGATGGAATTTCCCGGATTGAAATAATCGACTTTGGCCAAGATTGTTCCAGGTAGCGATTGGGTAATCTTGTTCAGTCGGATCATCGGCGTGTTGCCGATGGTTTCGAGGATGTTGTTCTTGATATTCATGGCTAGCAATTAGCAAAGCTAACTCATTATCAATTCACCGGTTGAGCAGCCCGTATGAATGGATCTTGTTCGCAGAGAAACCGGTAATAAGCCGTCGCCCCCCCTTTGAGCCGAACAATTTGAGCGTAGAGATCGCGTTGTATGAAAGACCAATCCGTTTCAGTCAAGGATTGTAGATCCCTTTCGTTCAGCTGCATCCGATCGATGATTTGATCTTTGATTTTATCGAGGGGGATCCATTTAGCCCAATCGGATGAACGGATCGTGGTATCGGTCAATGCGCTATTAGCGCGACTTAGATACCAGGCCAATTGAATCAGTTCGGGGTTTTGCAAGATTTTTCTACCGGTTGGACTAGAATTTACCGTGTCGATTTGGATGTATAAATCCGGATAGATTCCTCCTTCAGCGAAAAGGGTGTCGCCACAGGTGTTGAAATATACACGGTTGCTAAGCGCTGACTTTGAACTCGGTTTCTGTGTATGGTTAAGCAATTCGTGGAGGTAGGCTTTTCGGTCTCCGGTGTAGGGTCGTTGGATGCAGCGGCCCAGTGGTGTGTAATAACGGGCAACGGTTAGCCGAATCGCTCCTTGGTTGGAAAGTGCATATTGTTCTTGCACCAGCCCTTTGCCAAAACTTCTACGTCCGATGATCTTGGCTCGACACCAGTCCTGCAGGGCGCCAGCGAGCACTTCACTGGCACTGGCCGAGAATTCATCCATCAAAACCGTGAGTTGGCCTGTTTCAAATAGTCCGGGACGTTTGCAGCTATAGGTACGCTTTGGCTGATGCGCCCCTTCGGTATAAACAATGAGTCGATCTTCGGATAAAAATTCGTCGGCTAATTCGACGGCTTCATGCAAAAAACCACCACCATTACCCCGGAGGTCCAGCACCAAGGCCCGCATGCCCTTTTTCTGGAGTGCTTCCAGGGCGATCATGGTTTCTCGATAGCTCTTATTGGAGAAGCGGGTCAATTTGATAAATCCCGTGGTGTCATCCAATAGGAAGCTGGCTGCAACGGCGGGCGTGGGGATCTCTGCGCGCATGATCGATACTTGCCGGGGCTTACCCTGGCTGTAAACGCTCATATTGGCATAAGAACCGACCGGTCCCCGAACCAAGAAACGGATCGAATCAATACTCAAGTGGGGGTTGGTCAAGGATATCGAATCGATGGCGATCAACTGATCGCCGATTTGAAGTCCAGCTTTCTCGCTGGGGCTGTTTGGAATTAGCTGAATCACCATCACCGTATCCTTGATCCGGCTGAATTCAATGCCGATCCCGGCGAAATGACCGGCCAGCTCTTCGTCGGCGATGCGCAGGGAGTTGGGATCCAAATAGACCGAATGCGGGTCGAGCTTGAGAAAAAGACTATCTAGGGATAGCTGGGACAGGGAATCGGTGGAAACTCGATCCACATAGCGGGTTCGAATCAACTCCAGGGCCTGTTCACGGGCATCGATGGCCCCCCAGGTAAAAAAGCCAGCTGTGCGTTTTCCAGAAATCCAGAGTCCGCCGACCGTCAGTAAAGCGACCGAAATGGTGATGGTCAGTACGGCAAGGACTTCTTTCTTTTTATTGGCTATCATCCGATTAATCTGGATTTTTGTGCAAAATAGGGGATTGGTTAGGATGTTTCCCCACCAACTTAATTATGCCCAAACAGATCTTGATCGCGGATAGTGGTGCCACCAAGACGGAATGGGTGCTTGTCTCCGGAAAAATCCGCAAACGCATCACCACTCCAGGGATTTCGCCTTATTTCATGGATGAGCAGACCATAGAGTCGCTCATTTTGAAGTCTTTTGGTAAAAAATTTAAAGCAGATTCCGTAGATCAAGTCTTTTTCTATGGAACCGGATGTGCTGCCCCGCAAAACGCCCGGTTGGTTAAACGCGCCTTAACCCGTGTTTGGCCCCATTCAAAAATTGAAGTGGCCGATGATCTATTGGGTGCAACCCGTGCGCTCTGCGGACGAAAAGCAGGAATCGCGTGTATTCTCGGTACCGGTTCCAGCTCGGCTTGTTACAATGGAAAAAAGATTGTTCAGCAACGCCCTGGATTGGGGTATGTACTGGGTGACGAGGGCAGTGGTGCGTATTTGGGTAAAAAAGTGATTCAGTATTATTTATACGATTTGTTCGAAAAAGAATTAAAGGCTCTTTTTGAGAAAAAATATGGAAAATTAAACCGGGCATCGATCTTGGATGCTGTTTATAAACAGCCTTTGCCCAGCCGATTCTTGGCCACGTTTACACATTTCCT
>Ga0102922_1000462_pt1 | contig 8807 bp, 10 predicted proteins | sample Colrivmeta1569A3_FD_81569 | JGI IMG/M metagenome (GOLD analysis project Ga0102922, IMG submission 81569) | Estuarine microbial communities from the Columbia River estuary - metaG 1569A-3 | ecosystem: Environmental > Aquatic > Marine > Intertidal zone > Estuary | place: USA: Columbia River Estuary... | reverse complement strand
TCGGAAATCTCGGCGTTGGTCACGTTGCAAAAATAGGCGGTCGGATAAAAAAAAGTCCCCCCGCAGGGCGGGGGGACTCACTATTCACTTTAGAAAGCGTGGGAAGATTACTTCTTCTTAGCGGCTTTCTTCTTAGCAGCTTTCTTCTTAGGGGCTGCTTTTTTCTTTGCTACTTTCTTAGCAGCTTTCTTTTTTGGAGCTACTTTTTTCTTTGCTACTTTTTTAGCAGCTTTCTTTTTGGTGGCCATTTTTTTAGAATTTAATGGTTGTTAAATGGGTTAACGGAAGTAAAAGTAATGATTATTTCACTCCACCCAAATTTTTTTCCACCAACAAAATGAACGAGGGTCAAGCTTCTGCAGCTACGATCGATACAAAGGTCTTGTTATTCCGACCTTTCTTGAACTCCACGACGCCGTCGTTGAGTGCGAAAAGTGTGAAGTCTCTACCAACGCCAACGTTCTTACCGGGATGATAAACCGTACCGCGTTGACGGACCAGAATATTTCCGGAAATAGCGGGTTGACCTCCGAAGATCTTTACGCCGAGACGCTTGCTCTGTGAATCACGACCATTCTTTACGCTACCTTCTCCTTTCTTGTGTGCCATGGTGCAGGATGTTTATTGATTTGAGAATCGATCGATTGAATTAAGCGATCTGAGTGACTTTGATTTTGGTATAAGCGGTGCGGTGACCTTTCTTTTTGTGAAAGCCCTTGCGACGCTTTTGTTTGTAGGCAATAACGGTATCGCCTTTTACGTGATCCAGGATCTCGGCTTTCACCGATCCACTCACGCTGGATCCCATGGATACCTTACCGCCGGCATCCATCAACAATACATCCAATGCAACGGCATCACCGGCATTGCCCGGGAGATGAGGTACATATAGGGTCTGGTCTTTTTCCACTTTGAACTGCTGACCGGCGATTTTTACTACAGCTATCATATGCTAAAAATTAGGACGGCAAAAGTAGGCGTTAATTCTGAACCGACCAACAGAAAATCAGGCAAATAGGCTGAATTCTTGCAGCCCCCCGTACTATCTTTGATTCTTCATTACACCGTGAGAATCAAGTCTTTTCTGGCCAAGCCCTTTGCTCAGTACGTATATAAGGGGATGCAACGCTCGATGCGCCATGCTTTGGCGGATCAGCAGCAGGTGCTCAATACCCTGATTCGTGGGGGGCAAAGAACCCGATATGGGCAGTCCGTTCGACTCGATCAAGTTTCTGATTATGAGTCCTTTAAGTCGGCTGTCCCCGTTCAGGACTACGAAGCATTTCGACCTTGGGTGGAGCAGATCAAGGCCGGCCAAGAGAACGTCCTATGGAAGGGCCGACCGCTCTATTTTGCCAAAACTTCCGGAACCACCAGTGGGGTTAAGTACATCCCGATCACGCGCGATTCGATCCCCAATCACATTCAAACCGCACGCAACGCCCTGCTTTGTTACATGGCAGAGACCGGAAATAGTGCCTTTGCCGACGGTAAAATGATCTTTTTGTCGGGTTCTCCGGAGCTCGAACGGGTGGGCGGCATTCCGACCGGTCGCCTCAGCGGCATTGTGAACCACCACATTCCTTCCTACCTGCGTACCAATCAGCTTCCTAGCTACCCCACCAATTGCATCGAAGACTGGGAAGCCAAACTCCAACGTATTGTGGAGGAGACCTGGGATCAGCCAATGAGTCTCATTAGCGGCATCCCACCTTGGATGCAGATGTATTTTGATGCCTTGACCTTGCGTACCGGTAAAAAGATCGGCGACCTATTCCCCCGTTTCCAGGTAATGGTTCAAGGCGGAGTGAACTTTGAGCCTTATCGCACGCGGTTGATGGAAAGCATCGGCCGTAGGGTCGATACCATCGAACTCTTTCCGGCCAGCGAGGGATTTTTTGCGTTTCAAGATTCTCAACAAACACAAGGATTATTATTAAATACGAACAGTGGCATTTTCTTTGAATTTGTGCCCTTATCCGAGATCGGCCAGCCAACGCCCAAACGGGTCTCTTTGGCCGATGTACAGCTGGGTGAACAATACGCGCTGATCATCAATAGCAACGCCGGACTTTGGGGCTATAACATTGGTGACACCGTGCGATTTGTTTCGTTGGACCCATACCGAATCGTTGTAACCGGTCGCATCAAACATTTCATTTCTGCTTTCGGCGAGCACGTGATCGGAGAGGAGGTGGAGGACAGCATGCGAAAAACGGCGGACGCCTTTGGCGTAAATATCACCGAGTTTACGGTTGCCCCGATGGTCAGTGGCGGACAAGGACAATCGCATCACGAGTGGTGGATCGAGTTTCAGGAGCTTCCTTCGGACCTGGCTGCTTTTGCCTTGCATCTCGACGAGCGGATGCGGGAGAAAAATGTATATTACGACGATCTCATACAAGGAAATATCCTTTCGCCACTGAAGATCCGTCCCGTTGTTCGGGGCGGCTTCATCGAGTACATGCGTTCGGTTGGCAAGTTGGGCGGACAAAACAAAGTGCCCCGGCTCAGCAACGATCGCAATTTGGCAGACGGGCTTTCCCCTTGGACGTTCAATCAAGCCGGATGAATCAATCGACACCCAAAAAACGAATAGGCCTTTTTGGCTCAACCGGATCCATTGGTACACAGGCACTGGATGTGATCCGGGCTAACCCCGACCGTTTCGAGGCCTCCATCCTAACGGCCCAGAGCAACGAGGATTTGTTGATTCAACAAGCCTTGGAATTTCGTCCGCACACGGTGGTGATTGGCGACCCCAATCGCTATCAGAAAGTCAAGGAGGCCTTACAAGGCCGAGGCATTACGGTGATGTCCGGGGAGCAGGCATTGGAAGAAGCGGCCGCACATACTGAGTATGATTTTATGTTGGCGGCAATCGTCGGATACGCCGGTTTAAGACCTACGCTTCGAGCCATCGAGTCGGGTAAGACCATTGGCTTGGCCAATAAAGAAACACTGGTGGTAGCCGGCGACATCGTCATGCAAATGGCCGTTCAAAAAAGGGTCCCCATTTTGCCGGTGGATTCTGAGCATTCGGCCATCTTTCAATGTTTGGTGGGTGAAACGCGTAACCCAATTGAGAAAGTGATCCTGACCGCCTCGGGTGGACCATTTCTCGGAAAAAAACCCAATTATTTGGTCAACGTTAAGCGCGAGCATGCGTTGCAACATCCTAATTGGAGCATGGGGGCCAAGATCTCGATCGATTCGGCTACGCTTATGAATAAAGGATTGGAAATGATCGAAGCCAAATGGTTATTCAACCTACGGGCCGATCAGATCCAAGTGGTGGTGCATCCACAAAGCATCATCCACAGCATGGTGCAATTTCAGGATGGAAGCATCAAGGCGCAGATGGGATTGCCCGATATGAAACTACCCATACAGTATGCCATGGCTTTCCCGCAACGCATACAGAACGATTTTCCGCGGTACGATTTTAAAAAAGTGCATACACTCACCTTCGAAGAACCCGACCTGCGCACCTTCCGAAACCTTGCCTTGGCTCAAGAAGCCTTGCATCGAGGAGGTAATTTGCCCTGCATTTTGAATGCGGCCAATGAGATCGCTGTGTTTGCGTTTCTTCGGAACCGAATCAATTTCCTGGATATGACTGCCGTGATTGAAAAGACCATGGAACAGGTGCCGTTTATCGAGCGACCCACCCTGCAGCAGTATTTTGACAGCGACGGGGAAGCGCGTAGCTTTGCAGCGGATCTGATCAAATTGTAAATGCATACCCGCTGCTAGCGGGTCTTTTTATCGACATTCATGACAATACTTGCGATTAATTGGGGCGAAGTGGGCGTGAAAGCCGGACAACTCTTGTTGTCGCTTTCCATTTTGGTGATCCTTCATGAGTTTGGACATTACATCACGGCGCGTTGGTTTCGTTGCCGCGTGGAGAAGTTCTTTCTCTTCTTTGACCCTTGGTTTTCGATCTTCAAACGTAAGGTAGGTGACACCGTATACGGAATTGGATGGCTGCCCTTGGGTGGATACGTCAAGATCGCGGGCATGATCGATGAGAGCATGGATAAGGAAGCCATGAAGCAACCTGCCCAGCCCTGGGAGTTTCGAAGCAAACCAGCCTGGCAACGTTTGATCGTTATGTTGGGTGGCGTTATCATGAACATACTGACAGCGTTTGTTATTTACGCGGTCATCTTGGTGGTATGGGGCGATAAGAAAGTACCCTCTAGTACCATGAAATATGGCGTGCACGTGGGCGACAGCACTTTGTGGAAAATCGGTTTTAGAAACGGCGACCGGATCATTGGTGTAGATGGCAACGAAGTGTACGACCTGACCCGATTCAAAAAGAAATTGATCACGGCCTCCAAAGTGCAGATCGAACGAGATGGAAAAGCCATGGAACTGATGTTGCCGGCTGATTTCGTCGGACAATTGATCGAGAATAAGAATCAGCCACGCAAAGCATTTATTGAGCCGCGCGTTCCGGCATTGGTCTATCAGGTCTCCGATACTTCCCCGGCTTATCGAGCAGGCTTACGCAAGAATGACCGTGTGGTTGGATTGGATTCTGGTCGGTTTGAATTTTTCGACGAGTTGGCCGATCGGTTACAATCGCAAAAGGGAAAGTCTGTACTGCTCACTGTAAACAGAAATGGGGTAGACACCAGCTTTCCGGTCCAGGTCAACAGCGAAGGACAGATTGGTTTTTACACCTACCGCAAGTTGGAGCAAATGGACAGTTTGGGTTGGATCAAGTTGGAGGTAGAGAAATATGGATGGCTGGGTGCACTGCCGGCCGGCATACGCATGACCTTTACGGAGCTGCGCGATTATATCGATCAAATGCGTACCATCTTGACACCGGGTACCGGTGGTTATAAGGGCGTGGGCGGGTTTAAGTCCATGGGATCCATATTCGCACCGGTGTGGGACTGGGAATCATTCTGGAAACTGACGGCCATGCTCTCTGTGATCCTGGCCTTTATGAATATATTGCCCATTCCGGCATTGGATGGCGGGCATGTTTTGTTCACGTTGTACGAGATCGTCACCAGACGTAAGCCTTCGGAGAAATTCTTGGAGTACGCGCAGATGGCAGGGATGATCATATTGCTGGGACTCATGCTCTATGCCAATGGAAACGATTGGTTGGGATGGGGTCGATAGTTAGTTCAGCGTTCAAAGTTCAGAGTTCATAGTCTTTAACGCTGAACTTTGAACACTGGACTTTGAACTAAATAGGGGGCGTTAGGTTTTGACAGCATAGATCTTTGAAAGTGTAAGCATGTACTGCGTTGCGTAATTCGCAGTTTAAAGTGAATACGAGAACTACAAATGGCAATACTCAGTATGCCATGGCTGCCTAATCAGTGATTAGTTAGTCATTAGGGCCGCCGGGCCGGTTGATCTGTTACCACGCCCCGCCGCCGACTCAAAAACAAAACAGGTTGCGATCGCCCTAGGCTGTGCCGGCGATCTAAGATCCATGCAGCTACGATGAACATCGGTTGTTTGTTCCCAGTGTTCGTCCGACCCCTCAAAATAAACTAAACATGTAGAAAGCTTTCGATGACTTTGTTTGGACACCGGTTCGATTCCGGTCGCCTCCACTGAAAAATCCCACCGCAGGTGGGATTTTTCAGTGGAGGAGTTTGGGAGCCTGCCTGTCGTAGACAGGTTTGTGTATTCTTGAGTTTGGGACGTAGATTGAAATAAGAGTTTTTTTGTACTTTGCCCAAAACCGGAGGGTTTCTCCTGTGAATATAACCATGGAAAAGATCACCATCCTGCTGGTCGACGACCACAAACTCATACGGGAAACTTGGGCTTTGCTGCTTAATTCCGATCCACGGTTTCAGGTGGTCGGAGAAACCGATGATGTGAATCAAGCCCTGGAGATCTGTCGGGAGAAACATCCAGTCGTAGTACTGATGGACATCAACATGACTCCCATCAATGGATTTGAAGGAACCAAACTCATTCGTAAATACGTACCTGCTACTAAAGTCATCGGTATGTCCATGCATTCCATGCCGGCCTATGCCCGTCGGATGTTGCAAAGTGGTGCACATGGCTACGTGACCAAAAACTCTTCCAAAGAGGAACTGTTTGAGGCCCTGGTTGAAGTACAGAAAGGAAACAAGTATATATGCGAAGAGGTGAAGAACATTCTGGCTCATCAGGCGCTGGACGAGTCTGGCGAAACCGGACCCGACCTGAATGTATTATCTCGTCGCGAAATTGATGTGATTCAATTGATCAAAGAAGGGCTTTCCTCTAAAGAGATTGCACAAAAGCTCGAAATCTCCCTGAAAACAGTTGAAGTACATCGCTACAACATCTTGAAGAAACTTCATTTGAAGAATACAGCCGCCCTGGTAAATTTCATCAACTCGCAGGGACTTTAATTTCCCAGCGCGCTTAATGCGGCATCGACTTCGGCCGGCTCAATGTCCAGGTGGTTGGCGTGATAAATACAAACGCCGTTTTTTACGATCAATACCTGTGGAGATTCATGCGTAATGCCCAAGCGCTCAGTGAGCTGCTGCGAAAGTGATCGATGTTGCAATAAGTCCAACAAAAGAAAATCTGTCGATTCGTTGGTTAACGGTTCACGCTCGAAACGGCTCAGTGCCACCCGACTGATCGAACATCGAGTGCTGTGTTTGAAATATACTTGAATACGCTCGGTTGATTCCTGGAAGGATTGTTCCAGCCGATCTAAATTGTTGAGGGACGACCACATGGTTCAACCACGATATTTATGATTCCCGGACGGATTCGATGGGCAGCCGTATTTGGGTGCTGCACAAGCGCTGAACCAACAGGCCGCTGCGAAAAACAACAATGAATACGTGATAAATCGAATCATAGCGATGCAAATATAAAGCTCTAAAATCATTTACCTTTACTCAAATCGTACGTCTACATGTTGCAACTGACCAAACCCCTGGCCTTCATTGACTTGGAAACCACCGGAATCAACCTGGGTACAGACCGAATCGTGGAGATCGCCATTGTTAAGATCCTGACCGATGGCACCAGAAGTGTAAAACGCAAACTCATCAATCCCGAAATGCCGATTCCCGCGGCCTCCAGCGATGTGCATGGAATTACCGACGATATGGTGAAGGATGCCCCCACGTTCAAGCAACTGGCACAAGAATTCAAGCAAATGTTGGATGGTTGCGACCTGGCCGGGTACAATTCAAACCGATTCGATATTCCGTTGCTGATGGAAGAATTCCTCCGGGCTCAAGTTGAGTTTGATATGAAAGGAAGAAGACTCCTTGATGTACAGACCATTTTTCACAAACTCGAGCCACGTACACTCAGCGCGGCATACAAGTTTTACTGCGAGAAAACCTTGACCGATGCACACAGTGCCGAAGCCGATGCCCAGGCCACATATGAGATACTGGAAGCCCAGGTGCAACGCTATCCACAGCTCGGCAACAACATCGATTCGATTCTAAAAACCATTGGCGAAGAGCCCATCGTTGACTTTGCCCGTCGTTTTGTATTGGAGAACGGGGTAGAAGTTTTCAATTTTGGTAAATTCAAAGGCAAGGCCGTGTCCGAGGTACTCCGTAGCGAACCTCAGTACTACGACTGGATGATGAAAGGTGATTTCCCACAACACACGAAACAGAAATTGACCGAGATCTACACACGCACCTTACTGAAAAAGTCCTAATTCCTCCCATGCGTACGCTGGTCGTTATACCCACCTACAACGAACGAGCCAATATTCAAGCGTTGCTCAATCAGGTCTTGTCGCTGCCTGAGGGGTTTCATGTATTGGTGGTTGATGATGGTTCACCGGACGGAACCGCTCAATTGGTCAAGGAGATACAAAACCAATTTCCAACCCGCATTCACCTACTCGAACGCGCCGGGAAGCTCGGATTGGGTACAGCCTACCTGGCCGGGTTTCGCTGGGGACTGAACAGCGGCTATGATTTTATTTTCGAGATGGATGCCGATTTTTCGCACAACCCCAACGACCTCTCCCGATTACTCCATGCTTGCCTTCAGGAGGGAGCCGATTTGGCAATCGGATCCCGTTACGTGCGTGGAGGTGGGGTTATCAATTGGCCATTTAACCGCCTTGCTCTTTCAAAAGGTGCATCGATTTACACCCGCCTTATTACCGGCATGCCCATCAAAGATCCCACCGCCGGATTCATGTGCTATTCAAGAAAAGTATTGGAGGCCCTCAACTTGGATCGGATACGTTTTGTGGGCTATGCCTTCCAGATCGAAATGAAATTCAAAGCCTGGCGGGCTGGTTTTAAACTGAAAGAAGTGCCCATTACGTTTCAGGACCGTACCCAAGGTGTTTCTAAAATGCATCGAGGAATTATTGAGGAAGGCATCTGGGGCGTGCTAAAACTTCGCTGGTTCGCCTGGTTTGGTGATTGAGTTATTCTTAGCATGCTGCAACTTTGAAAAAAGCCTATTTACAATTGCATCTGGCGGTCTGGTTGGCAGGCTTTACGGGTGTACTCGGACGTTTGATTGAACTCAATGAAGGCTGGTTGGTGTGGTATCGGGTTGGACTGACCGCACTGGCATTCTGGGTATGGCGGCTATTCCTGCCCAAGTCAACTCCCTTGCATTGGAAACAAATACTTCCGATCATGGCCGTAGGCGTAGTAGCAACTTTGCATTGGCTCACTTTCTACGCTTCCATCAAATACGCCAATGTATCCATCGCACTGGTTTGCTTTTCCTCGATTGGTTTTTTCACCGCCTTATTTGAGCCGCTGATATTGAAAACTCGATTTCGATGGGTAGAGGTTGGGTTAGGATTGCTAACGCTA
>Ga0102922_1000443_pt1 | contig 8953 bp, 4 predicted proteins | sample Colrivmeta1569A3_FD_81569 | JGI IMG/M metagenome (GOLD analysis project Ga0102922, IMG submission 81569) | Estuarine microbial communities from the Columbia River estuary - metaG 1569A-3 | ecosystem: Environmental > Aquatic > Marine > Intertidal zone > Estuary | place: USA: Columbia River Estuary... | reverse complement strand
CTGGTCCTTGTGGTCCTTATGGTCCTTATGGTCCTTATGGTCCTTATGGTCCTTATGGTCCTTATGGTCCTTATGGTCCTTATGGTCCTTATGGTCCTTATGACCCTTACGGCCCTTATGGTCCAGGTGGTCCTTATGGTCCTTATGGTCCTAATGGTCCTTATGGTTATGATCTCGTATTTTTGTTCAGCGTTTCTAGGGATTCTGAAATAAATGAATGTAACTTATCTTCTAAATTTGTTTGACTTAGAATAATTTTACTAGAATATAAATATTTAATACTTTTACTTATTGATTTCATTAAATTTCTATTAAAACTTATCATCTATATTTATTTAAATTCTTATTTTGAAATAGAATAAATAATATTATATACTCATTAATTTGATTCAATTATTATTATAAGTTGCTTTGTAAATTTGTTTAATTCCGTATCATTTAACTAGAATATAAATATTTAATACTTTTACTTATTGATTTCATTCAATTTATTTTAAAATTTATCATCTATGTTTATTTAAATTCTTAATTTTTAATTAGAATAAATAATATTAAAAAATTATATACTCATATTAATATTTAATATTTTTACATATTGATTTCATCCAATTTCTATTAAAACTTATTATCTATATTTATTTAATTTCTTAATATTAAACTAGAATAAATAATATTAGAATATTATATACTCATTAATTTCATTCAAATATTATTGTAGGTTGCTTTCTATATTGGTTTAATTTCTTATTCATACCAATAAAATATTTAATCAAATTTATTTCTTTACATTAGGAGTTAATCTAAATATTTATTCATTAATTCATTTTTCATTTAAAGTTAAAGTATATTGAATTCTTAATTTTCTTGATTTCTATTTTGTTTATATAATTAAAAATATATTAATTATACCTTTTAGTTTCTTCCAAATAATGAAGAATTTTATTATTTGTTTATTATCTATGTATATTTAAGATAATTATAAATACTATTCAATATTTTGGAAACATATAAATAAAAAGATAAATAATATCAGAACTAAACCAAATAGACCAATTGAAATTTGAAGCCATTTTTTATAAAATGTAAAATATGAGTCCAAAATATTAGTGATATTCATATTCAATTTTATATTTAAATTAATTCAATCAAATTTAGTATCTAGTAAATTTAATAGTGTATTTATTATAAAAAAAGACTTAATATACACAATACCTTTTATATAGTAATATTTTTATCAATTTTCGAATTAAAATGATTTTATTCTTTGATTACAGCCATTGTAATATTGATTATCTGTATTAAAAGCAATGGATTATTGATTGTTTTAAATATTTTATACATTATTAATTCTAAAAATGATTACTATAATTCCTCTTAAACTATTTTATTATATTCATTACCCACAAAACAAAGTGATTTCAATTTGATCCATATGATATTTAAATTGGTAATTTTTGTAAATCATGAAAATAATATATTTTATTATTTGTAAATATTTTTTTTTTATACATATTTATATATTATAGCTTCTCAATTATATGTTTTCATTTATCATTTTCCAACTGTAATAAACTATTTCTTTCGATATTTTCATCATCCATATTTTATATTTACTTTTTTTAATTACTCTTAAAGCAACCACATATTTTTTCGCATAGTGATTATTTTGATGATGATGAATTTGTTTCTCCAATCTATTCTTTAATAATACTGTCCGGCAAAATTATCTAAATATATTCATCTATCACTTCGTTATTTTAATTATAGCATTCTTCTAATTATAATATGTTATCATTGAATTATTTAAAAAAGATTTTTTTATCATTTTCTATCCACTCTTTCCATTCTATAGGAGTTTCAAATGTTTGATTGGTTTACTTTTCCTTTTATTATTTATATTTTTTGGCTTGGTCGATTAATTTAATTTTTCTTTCTTGATATTCATTTGCTAATCTATAAGCTGCAGCTTTGCAAATATTTTCCTCCATAGTCGGTGATCTAAATATTGTAAGTCTTTTTGCAGCTTACTCGATTCTATATTCCACAATGTGATCTCCTACCCATTGAGAGATAGTGCTTAAAGGTTTTCCAATTAAAGGCACGATTTTGCATAATGAAGTAATAATTGTTACATATATATTACTCTTGTCTATCATTATCCCTTTAGTGCTTAAAACATTTGCAGATATGAATTATTCATTTAATGACTTAAATAATTATATGTAGTATTTATGAATAATTTGATCAGGATCGTCAATATTATTTTTCATTTATTTTATTAACTTAATTATCTGATTATTTTAGTTTAAATCGGCTACCACTTCTAAATTTTTCAATTTCTCTTCTTACAATTTAAATCTTTCTGTTAAGGTCATCATCTAAGATTCGAAATCTTTAATTAATTTTTCAATATTTTTATCATTAGGTAATTTAGTTTCTTATTTTACATCATGTACTATTTCAACCTATTTTTAATTACCTTCATCTTTTTAATCAATTTCTATCTAAATTTTATTTACAGACTACACATTTTTATTCAAAAGAATGTTATTAATATATATAATGCCCCTTTTTATTATATCTTCATTGAAATTTATGTATTATTATGGGCACATATTTAAGTATTTTTGATCTTGTGGATCCATATTAAATGATATGAGGATGCTACAATCACTTTTCTCTATACGATATTGTATATAATAAAATAATATCTTTATTATTATTTCTTTGAAACTATTTTAAATGCCTTATGATTAAATAATACTATCTAATTATTGAATATATCCATTTTAAAATGCTAGGGTATTTAAAACATTGCTGTATAAGTCTTTTTAAATTATTATTTGTTATTCATTATCCTTCGTATTATTAATTGTTATTAATTTTAGTTAGACAATTATAAGGTTATATCTTATATCCCAGTTAATATTGCCTTGCTTTAATTGTTATTCGTCTAGTTATTTTAAGCATTATTTCTATATATATAAGTTTTGATCGAAGAATAGATTATCATTTTTTATGAAAATATATTTGTCGTTGAGATAGCTCTAATTAATGCTTATTTCAAAATCATAGGCGAAAATAATTATTTAATTGAGTGCCTTCATTAAATTTTTCGGACAAGACTATATTTTTTCATTATCCATTCCATTTTAATATTCAAAATAGATTTATTATAGCATTCTGATATTTTTATATATGGATTTATTTTAATATATGCAATAAGCTATTTCTGCATCAATGATTAATAGAGTGGTATATATTTTAGTATGCTAAAGACTATCTTCCAACCCGTAGATGATGAAGAAATATCTAAAACATACAAATGGCTCTATAAATTTATAATTAAATTTGTCTTAAAAATCATTAATGGATAAACTTGCCGATTCTTTTAAATCTTTAATGTATTTATCTAATTGGTCTTAGGTTTAAAATGGGTAACTAAACATACCCATTAAATTAATTTTTCCATCATATTCTTTTTATTGATTCATTTTATCATTTTAAATTTTTACACCCTCTAATAATTATATCAAACTTTTATTAGTTTATGATTAAGATTAAATATTATTCATAAATCTTATAGCAAATTCAACTTGTAACTTAAAATTATAATCTTTAAAGATTTAATCATTATTTATATTATCTTATATTAAATTTAACTTATCAATGAATTATTAGAATCTATATTAATATTTTTCTAAGTCTTAATTTTAAATTTACTCATTTGACTGCAGTTTTTCTATATATTTATTTTCCAACATATAAATATATTAAGGGTTCAAGTGATCGATTAATAGTTTATATATTTTGATAATTTTAGGCTATAAATTAACTAGTCTTCTTGAATTTTCTTGAATTGTATTGATATAGCATACAGCCAAATTAATCAAGACGCATTACAAGTCATGGAGATAGTTTAAGTGTTCTTCTGTAATTTTAGTTAATTATCTTTGTGTATTAATATCATTATAGTTTTAAATTTTATTATAGGTATTACTTTCATACTTTTTATCATACTTATTATCCTTACTATAATCATATAAATTATCTTAATATATTTATTATTTATCAAGTATAAAATTAATATATTTATCGCATTCATTTCCAAAATTGAATATATTTTTTATGGTATTTAAATAATAGATATATCTATCTTAAGCTTATTCAAATAATCTATTTTAAAAATCTTGGTCTCCTATTATTTTATGGTTTTAAATTTCTTAAAAATTAAATTCCCTTTAAACTATAACATTATTATTATTGTTTTTATTTTCATTATTTTTACTTTAAGTTAATTAACTAAAAAATGATTTTCCCCTATCATAAAATGATGGCTTCTTTTAACTTGCTCTTATGTTATTCTAATTTTAATTATTTGAAATGAAGCTTCTAATCTCATTTTTTAATTTTCCTTTAATATATACATTAATATCGCCTTCAAGGCCATGATTAATCATACTTATTTTCTTATCGAAATTTAAGTTAATTAAATCTACTACTTACTATATTACTTTGTGTATTTTATGATAGCTTTCTATTGAGTTTTATAAGTTTTAAAATATTATTTTATCACATCCATATGTGGTCAAAAATTATACGATATTTTCTAATTTTTAATCAATATTTTTATCGGAAAAATCTTACTCTTAATCAGAACTTTTTATTTAAATTAGTGTGTCTTTAATAAGCAATTTAGTTTGTTTTTATACACTTTTATACATATATTTTTATTTTTCATCAACATATGAGATAATTTTTTAAACAATATTATCTATTTAAATATTATTAACAGTTAGCCCAATTGTAACTAAATCAAAATTCATTGATTTTATAAATTCAATATAAATTTTTGTAGTATCGGAATCTTGGCTCCCTTCAACTAAATTAATAATGGTATCTATAACTGTTATTGATTCATTAAATGAATTTTATTCAAATATTTTGAATTCTACTAATTATTATTTTTATGTGTCCTCTGAAAATTAAAATAAGGTTACCCTTAATTATTGATCCAAGTAATCATAAATTTTATATAATGCCTTGCATTCATTGATACTCATCTTATGTTTTTTTTATTGATTGTTTATGAATTCAGGTTTAAATTTTATTTATGATAATAAGTTGATATAATCAGTAAGTAATTTTATTTGAATTCCAGAGTCTATATTTTCTAATATAATATTTTATATAAAATTATAAATTTGATCCATTCTTTCCTTAAACTCAGTTTTAATCATTAATTCCAATTAATCCGTAAACTTTTTAGAAAAATTTACTATGATAGATTTAAAGTTTTCATTTATTTATTTATTTTGCTCGATTTATATTGTTTCATATTTTTTTTATTCGTTTTCATTCAACTTTATATCTTTATATTAATTGATATTTTTATGGAAGGTTTACTAGGAATTCTGTAGGTGAAGAAATTTTAATTTATTGTTGCAATATATCTTTATGAAATCTAAAACTTGCTTTAATTTTTATTTTAATTTTGTTTCTTGTAAAATTATATCTTGTTATTATGTGTTGTCCTTTATTTCGTTATTATATTTTTACATTACTCCAATATTATTATTATTATTATAATTATTTTTATTCAGTGGGTCAATTTTAAATTACTCAGCCTATTTTTTTATTTCTTCTTTTAGGTAGCTATCAACTTTTGATATAATCTATTAGATGATAATATTGTTCACTTAAATTTTTTATTAGAAACTATCAAATTCCATGCATTTTATAAAATCTATATATTTATTATTATTTTCCTAATCCTAACTCTCCTCCATAATTTCAATTATTTTTCCTATAGTGTTTATTGGATCATCAAAACAAGTTTCTACACATATTTTGATACTTGGGTACTACTTTTAGATATTCAATTAGTATTTTAAAAGGCTTTTTTTTAATTTCTCATCCAAAAACTGCTAGATATTATAAATTGCAAACATCTCCTTGATTTATTTTGTCTACTTTTTAATAACATTGCTATTTTTATCATTTTGAAAGTTTGATACTAGAACATCAGATATCTAAAAAGTTACTTGATTCATTAAATTAGAAAAATCTAATAATAATGGATCTAAAATTTGATGCTCTAGAACCTATATTTTTATATTCATAAATTCCTAAACATTTTATAGTATATTTTTTAATTGACTGGAAATTTCTGTGTTTACTTCCTACAGTAGTGGCTGAGTAAAATTTTTAATAATTTTCTATAATTTCACATTAATTTCCTGATATTTTTAGATGTTAACTAGATTAAACTAATTTGATTGGAAAATCTATTCATCTTTCAATAAATCATTGAGCCTTTAAATAACCTTCGTCTAAATTGTATCAAATTTATGTTTTTCAGATTAAATTTTTACTATCATATCCTAAAATTATTGATACATAAACACACCCTGTAATTAGCTATAGTCCTCCTAATTGGGGTCTTACTTGATATCCTATTTAAAATTGTTTGCTATTTAATTTAGGAATATATCATAATGTTCCCAAATTTATTTATTATCTGATTTGAAAGAGTCCAAATATCTTGAGAAAATATAAGCCTTAAATATGATCTGAAATCTTTCATAACCTATTAAAGATTTTAATTTTTAAGGAAGTAATATTTCTAATCCGTTTATATATTCTAAATGAAATTCTGAATAGTTTTTTATGAAATTCTCTTATTAATCTTTATAAAATCTCTCTAATCCTTTTTACAAAATTGTTTTACTATAGATCTTAATTTAACCCTATATGAATTTTTGTAGCTGCAACGATAATATTTAAATTTCATTTTTCAACTCAATTTTATCAAAAAGGATGAGGATGTTATTTATAAATTATTCAGCTCGTTATGAGTTTTTCATAAACTCAGCATATTCTTTTGACTCGTTTTAAAAAAAAGTCTATTTTTTGTAATTATCATATATCTATCGAAAAATAGTGTTTTTATCCTTTTCTATTGCATGTGTTATGTCCTCTATGTATATTCTTAATTTTATAAAAAAATTATTGAGGTTCGACTATTCAATATCCGGTAATAGTTTATTAAAATCAAGTAGATAATTCAATCCGTTTGCTAAAAGTTCCAATTCGTTCGATATATCGAAAGATTTTATTAATTGGGTTATGAATTATTCTGAAACCCTAACATAATTAGCGTTAATAGTCTCTATCATAGTAGTTTGAATTAACTTTATACCAGATTCATTAAGTTATGAAGTTGGCTTTATTGTTTATAATTATTTAATTTATTTATCATTAATTTATTTATTTATTAAATCAGATAAACATTTATCCTTCTCATCTATACTTACTACCATATCTTCTTTTAGATTATATCTTTTAAAAAAAAACAAATTTACTATATCAATATTTTAAAGGTGTTCAGCTAATTAATAGATATATTTATTTTCTATATCTTTTTTATTCTTTAGATTATCAGCCATTTTTTAAAATTTTACTGCAACATTTCTTTTCAGGGATTCTTCACTTTGATCAGTATCATTTGGGATTTAATTTACTATAAAAATAGTATTCAGAAATTTATTTTTATCTTATTTTTCCTAATTGGATATATTTATTAAGAATTATGCAGTCTTATCTAAATTTACTATATTTTCTTTAAGTTGCCTATTTGTTCCAATTTAGATTTATAGAAAATTAAGGGGTACAATAAAAATTACATTTTTTAGTTTTTAAAATAGGTGCAGTAAATATAAATTATTCAATACTTCTTATACATTGCTAGTGTCATTAAATCCAGGACAATCGCAAATTAAAAGTTTATCAGTTACACCAATATTAGGGGCTTTGGTTACTGACGTCATATCATCACCTGTTATAATAAAATATTCATAACAATTTTTTTTTTAATATTATACCTATAGGGAAAGGATCATTTTCAATAGGGGTTTTTATAATCTTTGACTCATTATATTTATCATTATACCACTTTAATTCATGTCCCATCAAATAGCTGGCAATGGTACTTTTTCCTACACCTGTTAGCCCAACTAAAACTAATGTCTTGTAATCTGTATCACTAAAATTTACTTGCTAAATTTTTTCATCCATTATTCTCTTCACGTCCTAAAGATCATCATTAAATTATTCTATGGAGTCCACAATTGAGGAATTTTTATTTTTATCAATATTCGATTAATTTTTAAGTCTATCCCATTTTAATACTTAGATTATTGTCTTCTACTTGGCCTAATTTTCCTCATCACTCATTTTGTTTTTTTAGTTTATGTTTTTTTTAAAGAAATTTATTTTAATTTTATTTAATTTTTATTAATAAGTTATTTTTTTATCATTATTTTTTGCCCATATACCCTTACTTATTGTAAAAAATCTCAAATATATTAAAAAGAATAACCTTACTTTTTTTCAGTAATTTTAAATATCTTTTAATTTCTTATTATTTAAATAGAACATTAATATAAATAAATATCTACAACTTATTTATTTTTAGAAAATTTAATATAAAACTTCAAAATATACGATACTGTACCAATTTGGGAGGTTTTTTTGATCCGTCAATCCTTTTTAAAAATTTAATATTATTATTCATCATATAATTCAAAATACATCATAAAAATTTGTAAATGAGATAAAAATAAATTTTATATTTATGTACTATATAAAAAGTTACAAAATTATATGATTGTATAGTTAATTTTATTAATAGATATTTTGATGGTAAAATTCATCCAGCTAAGTCAAGAATTATTACTTTAATTATCACATGTTAAGCATGATTGATCACATTATAAACATTATTAATTACTTTGATAAAAACCTATTCCACATTAATTAGAACATATATACAATTTTGGATTGTAATAAGGATAAATACCATTACTAAAACAACTTGTGCATGATACATTTGATTTATTTTTGCATGAATAACATGAAATATCACATGTTATGCAAATATATTAATCATGGT
>Ga0102922_1000404_pt1 | contig 9308 bp, 11 predicted proteins | sample Colrivmeta1569A3_FD_81569 | JGI IMG/M metagenome (GOLD analysis project Ga0102922, IMG submission 81569) | Estuarine microbial communities from the Columbia River estuary - metaG 1569A-3 | ecosystem: Environmental > Aquatic > Marine > Intertidal zone > Estuary | place: USA: Columbia River Estuary... | reverse complement strand
GTCGCCGTGCCACAGGTTGCAACAATCAGCGCTTTGTTAGGAAATAAGGTATGAGCGCCAATGACGGAAGCAAACCGATCACAGCCGAGTTGTGTTGGCTCACGATAGTGATTGTGAATACCTGCTAATAACGCTGCAGATCCAAACCATTCGATGGGTACGCGGCGGGAACCGAATTTGTCTAGTAATGCTTGTTGTAAGGCCTCATGAACACGCTGACCGGCGACGTTAGAAATGATCACGCGGTCAATCGTCAGGTGGCTCCATTGCGCTCCCAATTGTTGGAAATCCGCATGCGATACCATTCCAGAGTAGGTAAAGTTACCCAGTGCCTCGCGGCGACAGTCTTGAGCGTCAACCATTGCCCATTTGATGCGCGTATTGCCTGCGTCTATTAAAAGCAGCGTCATGTCAGTTTTCCTGGGGGCGCAAGGAGACGTCTCCTGCCATTATCGCTACAGTGCCCTGTTTTGTGTTGAGTAACAGACGCCCAAGATGATCGGTACCAATAGCAATGCCTTCGTGGATCGCTTGGCCATGATCAAGAATGACTACAGCTTGATCGGCATAGGCATGAAGTGCATTCCAGCGATGCATAAATGCTGGAAAGCCTTGGTGTTCAAATGTGAACATCGCTTCCGCTACATTATTGAGTAACGCAGCCATGAGTTCATTGCGTTGAGATTGCAAGTGGTGGATATCTGCTGTGGGGCGATCAATTTTTGCAGCAATTTTAGCAGGCATGGTGAGGTTCACGCCAATGCCGATAATAGCCCAAGTTTGGTTGGCTAATAGATGCGTTGGAGCGGCAGTTTCGATTAAAATTCCAGCAAGTTTCTTGCCTTCTTTTAACACGTCATTAGGCCATTTTAATGTCGCATCAATGCCAAATTGCGCTAAAACTTCGGCAATGACAACGCCTACCACTAAAGGTAAGCCAACAAGGTCTTGTACTGGTCGTTGGAATTTCCAAGCCAACGAGCATGTCAGCGATGCACTTGGAGCAGAAAGCCAGCTACGTCCAGCCCTTCCTTTGCCTGCAGTTTGGGTCTCCGCAATTAATAGTGTGGGGACTGCAAGGTGATCAACACGGGAGAGCAAATCAGCATTCGTTGATCCGGTTTCGGCGACGACTTCAATGGCAACCTGTTGGGCGGTTTCTCGGCAAAGCGAGGCGATGTGCTGTGGAAAAAAAATAGACATGGGTTACATTGTAACGGCTGAGGCGTTTGTTATCCTTTACACTGCGTACTATCGCAGAATAGTGTCATCACACATGCACAATGTAGACCACACTTCAAAGTCAGACAATCCAATGCCGCCCTCAGCATTTGCGCGGGTGGCTTTCCTCGTTTATGCATTGCTGATCGTGTATGCGAGTTGGTATCCATTTACGGGGTGGCGAAGTGCAGGCGTTTCACCAACTGCCTATTTGTTGGCGCCCTTGCCACATTATTGGACGATGTTTGATTTCCTCACGAACGTTATCGGTTATGCGCCACTGGGTTTGCTCGCCGTGTATGCCTTGTATCCAAAAGTGCGAGGCATTGTGGCGTTTCTTTTGGCATTCATTGTGGGCGTTGCCTTGTCGGGAATGATGGAGGCGGTGCGAACATTTTTGCCCAGTCGTGTGCCATCTAATTTGGATTTGATGACGAATACTGCTGGCGTTGCGATGGGGGCGTTGATCGGGGTCGTGTCGGCAGATGTACTGTTAAGAGAAAGCTGGCTCGCCTTGTTGCGTAGGAGGTGGTTTTCGCATCAAGCAAGTAGGGGCCTCATTGTCATGGGATTGTGGCCTTTGGCGCAGATATATCCGCAAGCCTATTTTTTAGGTCATGGGCAGGTATTGCCAATGATCTCGGACAAATTAAGCCAATGGTTATCAATCCCAGTGAATCTAGGTGATTTGCTGCGACATGGCAAGCAACTCACCGTGGAACAATACTGGTTATCAGAAACAATTATTACCGCCTGCGGAGTGAGTGGCGCTGTACTGACCTTGCTGTGCGTACTACAGGATCGTGCTCCCAAGATGTTTTTGGCACTGAGTTTTCTTTTGAGTGCCGTGATTGTAAAAATTCTAGCAAGCGCACTGCAATTTTCACCAGATAACGCATTTGCATGGGTGACCCCCGGGGCACAAGCTGGATTCTTGTTGGGGCTCGTCATGTTGAGCGGGTTGATATTTGCACCTCCCGTCGCACAGCGAAGGGTAGCGGCGCTGACGTTGGTGATGAGTTTATTTGTCATTAATGTCGTGCCAGAAAATCCATATTTTCTCGCGACCTTACAAGCTTGGGTCCAAGGAAAATTTCTCAACTTTAACGGTGCGGCACAATTTTTGTCGTTGTCATGGCCATTTCTTGCACTTTGGTTTTTGCTACATCCTGTGCATCGCCAATAGAACCACGCTGAACGCTATTCAGTACCGGTGTATCATTTCGGTTTTGAATATGACATTTTTCTATGAGCGACACACCGTATTATCAACAGCACGTATTTTTCTGCATGAATCAACGTGATGGGGGCCGTCCATGCTGTGCCGAACGTGGCGCGCAGATTGCGCAGGAACACGCTAAGCGCCGTATTAAAGAATTGGATTTGAATGGGCATGGCAAAATCCGTATTAATAAAGCGGGTTGTCTGGATCGTTGCGACGAGGGACCGGTATTGGTGGTCTATCCGCAAGGGACTTGGTACACCTATGTGGATACGCACGATATTGATGAGATTATTGATAGTCATCTCGTAAAGGGAAACATCGTTGAGCGTTTGAAGATTTAAGTAATGAACTCCCAGACACAGTATTTTTTTATCGCCGGTGCTGCAGGTACGCTTGAATGTGCGCTGGATTTGCCCGACGCGGAACAATTTCCCATCCCACGCGGACTTGCCTTGGTCGCCCATCCACATCCCCTATTTGGCGGTACGATGGATAACAAGGTGGCACAAACCTTGGCGCGGGGGTTTGTTGCGGTTGGTTACGTTGTTGCACGTATGAATTTTCGTGGCGTAGGTAAATCGGACGGCACGCATGATGAAGGCCGTGGCGAAACAGATGATATGGCGCTGCTTTTACAGCATATGCGGCAGCAATATCCAAATCTGCCGCTTGTTTTGGCAGGATTCTCCTTTGGTACTTTTGTGCAATCGCAGTTGCAGCAACGCTTAATTGCACAAGGAAATCCTGCGCAACGATTGTTGTTGGTTGGAAGTGCTGCAGGTAAATGGGCGATGCCTAATGTCCCCGCCAACACGATTTTGATTCATGGCGAGCAGGATGACACTATTCCCCTTAAAGATGTAATGGACTGGGCGCGTCTGCAAGATGTGCCAGTGATCGTTATCCCGGGTTCAGATCATTTTTTTCACCGTAAGCTGCAACATATTAAAAATTTTGTGGTCGAACTGTGGCGTCCTTGAAATATAAAATATAATCCAACGCGCTAATTCAGCGAACTGCTTTGAATCATTAAGAATGACATATGCATTAGCTTGAATATTGCACAAATGATGCGAGTGCTTGCTAGTTTTTGTTGCGTTGGGAAATTCTGCGGAGTTGGTCGTGGCTCGCTACGCCGCTCTAGTGCAAAAATTCGCTCACACATCAAATCTTAGGCGATTTTCTCGTTTATTGAAGCAATATGAAGCTGGTGCTGCTTATACAATTAATCTTGCTTTGACTATCCAATGAAGAAATTACTCGCGGCGATTGCCGCAACTGTGCTCTCTCTTTCAACAGTATGCGCACAATCGGTTCCCGCCCCTACCATTGCCGCAAGATCTTGGCTGTTACTTGATGCGACGAGTGGCCAAGTCTTGGCATCGTATGAGCCTAATCTACGTATTGAGCCGGCATCGTTGACCAAGATCATGACTGCGTATGTGTCGTTTTCTGCGCTGAAGGATAAAAAAATTGACCTCAATCAGATGGTGAATGTGTCGGTAAGGGCGTGGAAAGTTGACCCAAGCAGTTCAAAAATGTTTATCGACCCAGCGACGCCAGTCAAGGTCAATGACTTACTGTATGGGTTGATCGTCCAATCGGGTAACGATGCTGCGGTGACGTTGGCAGAAGCGGTTGCAGGCACTGAAGATACCTTCGTGACCATTATGAATCGCGAGGCAGAGCGTATCGGTATGAAGGCGACGCACTTTGCCAATTCGCATGGTTTGCCAGCAGCAGACAATTATTCGACCGCGCAGGATCTGTCTGTGCTTGCTGTACGATTGATCAATGATCACCCTGATTTTTATAAGATTTACTCGACCAAGAGCTACACTTATAACAAGATCACTCAGCCAAATCGTAATCGTCTATTGTGGCTTGATTCGACTGTAGATGGCATGAAGACAGGGCATACGCAAAGTGCGGGTTATTCGCTTATTTCTACAGCCAAACGGCCAAACGGTACTGGCGAGCGGCGTTTAATTTCAGTAGTGATCGGCACCAGCTCAGATCAAGTGCGTGCGCAAGAGAGTCAAAAACTATTGAACTGGGGCTTCCAGAATTTTGACACCATTAAACTGTTCTCCAAAGGGCAACCAGTGGCGACGCCGGATATTTGGAAAGGCTCTCAAAACCAGATCAAAATCGGCTTCCCTTACGATGTGTTCGTTACTGTTCCCAAAGGATTGGGAGACAAGATGAAGCCGGTATTGGAGCGCAAAGACCCACTCATCGCACCGATAGCACTTAACAGTAAAGTCGGTACATTAAAGATGGTGGCGGATGGTAAAGTCGTTACGGAGTTGCCAGTTGTCGCATTGGAACAAGTCAATCCAGCAAGTATTTTTGGTCGCGCATGGGATTCTGTCCGAATGCTACTAAAATGATGTTGTAGCGTGGTGATGGCATTCATGCACAAAGGATGCAAGCAGGCCATCGCCACAGTATTTGCCTTTTAAGCTAGTGATGATCATGACTCAAGCCAGCGATTCCCTCATCGAATATCCAAGTGACTTCCCGATAAAAATCATGGGGATAATGCAAGACGATTTTGCGCAAATCATGGCGGAGCTTGTGATGTTGCATGATCCATCTTTCCATGCTGGAAAGATGGAAATGCGGCCTTCTTCGCAGGGTAAGTATCTTGCGCTCACCGTGACGGTGCGTGCTACTAGCCGCGAGCAGCTGGACAATTTGTATCGTGCTTTATCTTCTCATCCGATGGTGAAGGTGGTGTTGTAAGCGAGTCTGAACGTTTCGTATAAGTGAAACATGCAGATGCAGTTACACCCCCCACATCACGTCTTTTCCTGCATCATGTGCGGCGCGGAGCATTGCTAGTAAAGGATACGCGCGCGTTGAAAAACTGACCGTCTGAACCTTGGTGTGAACTTCGTCATCATCGTCATGACGTGTGTCATCGCCTTGTTGTGATTCTTCCGCTTCCTGCAGTTTTTTGTCTTCGGACATGGCTAACTCTAATAGCGAGATGGCACTGGCAGTTTCGGCATGCGTAATGATGCCGCGCTGGATGTCCTTGCGCAATAAATCGAGAATGGGTTTTGCATGTTCCGTATACATAAGTACGTCGGCAGATGCTTTGGATGTAAAGGTAATGAGCATGGTGACCTCGAATAAATTCATACAGAAGGACTTGTAAGATTGCACTAACCACGTTGTATCGTCTGGTCGCGCGCATGAACAGCCTTGGCGATACACTCGCGCAATATACTGGCCCGTTTTATTTAATTCCCATTCAGCTTGAATGATGTGAAAAACGTATCGATTGACTCTGTCGTAACGACTTTCTCGGGACCGACTATCAAAGCTTGGTAGACCTTGTTTTCCTTGGCAATCAGACGCACAACCATTAGACGCGGTTGTCCACCTAAGTTAGCTGTGGAGGGGCCTATTATTTCGATGTCTATTGCAGTCATCTGGCTTTGTGATGATCCTGAGGATTTCTCCTTTCTGATTGTGCCATTAATATTGTTGACGAGTGCTGATTTCATTAGTTGTAAGCTCGCTGTTGCCTTTGCTGCGTCGGGCAAGGTTGCTGTGCCAACAGCGAATACAATCTGATCCACTTCAGAGGCTGTCATTGTCATCATGACTTGGAGGTCGCCCAGCATGATGGAGCGTGTGGTTGTTTCTGGTTTAGCGGGCATGACGATGACGTAAGGGACATCGGTGCCGCGAACTTCCCGCCAATTGAATGTAGGTGAACAACCAATCAGAAAGAGTGTGGTCAGGAATGCAGCAAATGGGCGAGGTGTTATCAATGCAGAGAAATTCATGGTCGTGGGGTGGTGGGCTTGATGAGATATATCATGCGCGTTATTTTATACGGGGGCGAGAATTCCTACTCGCGCTATAATTTCTATCTAGGTAGCATTGCGATATTGCAAATCATTTATATATAGCACTTACGTCAACCCTTCTAACAGCGTTATGCTTTCGACGATACGGTTTGTTAGGACAATGTGGCGTACGTCCTCACACATTTACCAGGAATAAAGTGGGAATTTTCTCGTTTTTTGGCAAGAAGAAGAATCAGCAGGCCACGAGAGCCGCGAAGTCTTCTGCGCGCTCTAAAAGCGACTTGGCTAGTGATCGATGCAATAGTGTGAGTGATTCGGGCCGTTCTCAATGGGTGCAGCGCAATACCGCCCAGGCAACGGCCATGAAAATCGATGCTATCGAGTCGGAGATGTCCTCCGAATTCAAGCCTGTGCAAGCCAACGCTAACACAATACCGCGCGCTGTCACCTCCCCCTCCGCCAAGCCGCCGACTTCCATGGATGCTCTTGAGTCTACGCCCCCCCCCAAAGAATTGTTGGCCATGGGCGCTACCACTCAACTATTGTTGGAGAGTGAGACGATTGCAGGTAGACCGGCGAAGTTATCTATCTCTGAAGCTGCTTCGGTCGTTGAGTAGGCGGCTATCTTATTTGCCAATGGTCAGTTAGCGATTGCGGAACAGCTATTGCGAAGTGCTGTGGACGAGGACGAACTGGGTAGCGAGGCAGCGACTGCATGGGCAATGCTTTTCGACTTGTATCAAATCAACGGGAGTCGGGCAGAATTTGATGATTTGTCGATTGCATACACCAGCAAATTTGAAACCTCGCCACCGACTTGGATCGAGCCAAACGTCAAGCCAACAACGTCACCTAACAGCCAAGCTACGGAGGCTACCATTGCGTTTGTCGGCATGTTGGACGGTAAAATTGTCAAACAGCTTGAGTATGTGCAAAGTTTGGCTGAACAAAAGCAGGTTTTGCGACTGGAGTTTGTCGGCATCACCGGAGTAGACCCTATTGGATGCGGGATTTTGTTGCGCGTTCTAACCCGCCTACAAAAATCAGGTAATGACCTTGTGTTGGTGGGAGCATTGGAGTTTGCCCATAAAATACGTGCCATTTTGTCAGTCGGACGTCGGGCAGAAACAGAGGCACCTTGGTTATTACTCTTAGAGATTTTGCGGCTTCTAAACAACGAAAAGCTCTACGAAGAAATCAGTATTGACTACTGCATTACGTTTGAGGTTTCACCACCAGCCTTTGTTCCGCCAATCAACAAGGTAATGACGGCGAAACTGGAGTCCCGACCAGTATCAGAACATTTCCTCATGCCTGACATTATTGACGGTGGTGTTGATCAGTTGGTCAACGCTATTGTCGCGTACTCTCAGAATCGTACGCTATCGATCCTTGATTGCTCGTACCTGATTCGGGTTCATTTTAATGCGGCTGGTCAATTGATTGGTGGCTTAGCTCCTATTGTCGAAAAGGGGACGATGATCGAATTGCATCAAGTGAATCATCTGATAGTTACTCTGTTTCATGCGGTTGGGATGGGCGGCATTGTGAGGATTTTTCCGCGCAATAATTGAGGTGCTATTAGGCAGAGCGCATCAGATGATGGCAACAAATTCTGATGACAGTCATTTTTGGCAATACATTCATCCCTTGTAATTTTCCCTTTAATCCCCATTTCCCAACAACTGAAATTCTTGCAGTTCTGCGCATGGATTGTGTAGGGACATGATCCTAGATTCCTCTGTTGATCGCTCACTTTTGACTGGTAATCCGCATGAAAATTGACTATCTAACGTTCGATAAGCATCACCATTTGTGTGCAATCGCACCTGTCCAACAGAGGAATCTAGGATGATAAGTTGTATCTCGCTTCGTTCGAGTCAGATCTACAAAATGAAAAGGTAAATATGGAACAATTTCACGGTACAACTATTCTCTCGGTTCGACGTGGGCATCTTGTCGCGTTGGGGGGCGATGGCCAAGTGACTCTGGGTAATGTCGTCATGAAAGGTACGGCGCGTAAAGTGCGCAAGCTATACCAAAATAAAGTATTGGCAGGATTTGCAGGTGGTACTGCAGATGCTTTTACATTGATTGAGCGTTTCGAAGGCAAACTGGAAAAGCATCAAGGCAATTTGATGCGCGCCTCCGTCGAACTTGCAAAAGACTGGCGCACAGATCGCATTTTACGTCGGCTGGAAGCGATGCTATTAGTGGCTGATCGTGAGTCAACCCTGATCATTACAGGTAATGGCGATGTGCTAGAGCCCGAAAAAGGCGTTGGCGCTATTGGCTCTGGCGGGTCATTCGCGCAATCAGCAGCAAGGGCATTGCTTGAAAATACCGATCTTTCGCCCGTAGAGATCATCAAAAAATCACTGACGATTGCTGGCGAGTTGTGCATCTACACTAACCTGTCACACACCATTGAAACCTTAGAATAAATGCACATTGTGCGCACTATTTTACAAAGAAAAATCATGAATTTGACGCCCCAAGAAATTGTCGCTGAACTCGATAAGCATGTTGTTGGACAGAGCCGCGCTAAGCGTGCCGTAGCTATTGCATTGCGCAACCGCTGGCGCCGTCAGCAAGTAGCTGAACCATTGCGCCACGAAATCACTCCAAAAAATATTTTGATGATTGGTCCGACGGGTGTCGGTAAGACAGAAATTGCACGTCGGCTCGCCAAATTAGCGGATGCGCCTTTTATCAAAATCGAAGCGACAAAATTTACTGAAGTGGGCTATGTTGGTCGCGATGTTGATACCATCATTCGAGACTTAATAGATATCGGTATCAAACAAACGCGTGAAGCAGAAATGCAGAAAGTGCGTGCCAATGCGGAGGATGCCGCCGAAGATCGCATCATCGATATTCTGGTCCCACCCCCTCGCGATTTTGGCTTCGCAAGCGCAACAACGTCAACAGAAGCGGAGACGCCAGTCGGCGGTAGCACGCGCCAAACTTTCCGCAAACGTTTGCGTGAAGGCTTGCTCGATGATCGTGAGATCGAGATCGAATTAGCCGAGGCT
>Ga0102922_1000398_pt1 | contig 9413 bp, 2 predicted proteins | sample Colrivmeta1569A3_FD_81569 | JGI IMG/M metagenome (GOLD analysis project Ga0102922, IMG submission 81569) | Estuarine microbial communities from the Columbia River estuary - metaG 1569A-3 | ecosystem: Environmental > Aquatic > Marine > Intertidal zone > Estuary | place: USA: Columbia River Estuary... | reverse complement strand
TGTAGCCGATACTGTACCTGCAGATACATTTGTTTCACTAATGTTTGTTGTTGTGATATTAACTGTGGTAAGTGTACCCCCAATAGCTAAATTACCACTTAAACTCATTGAGCCACCAGTATAGGTGGTTGCGATAGCAGTACCGATTGAAACAGTTGTTGCTACTGCATTTGTAACTGTACTGTTTGTAGCGTAAACGGCACCAGTAGTTAAACTAGTTGTAATTCTGGCAGTTCCAGTAACATCAAGGTTATTTGCTGGATTTATTGTGGAAATACCCACATTACCAGTTGAAGTGATAGAAAATGGATAAAGACCACCAGAAACTTGTTGTATAACAAATTTACCCTGTCCTTCACTTGCACTTTGATGCGAACTCATAACTCTCCAATTTACACCACCTGTCTTATTAGTACTATCCAATTCAATTGCATTTACATAAATATTATCTGTTGTCAATTTTATATTTGGGAAATCTGAAGCGTGTACGTGAAATTTAGAACTTGGACTAGTAGTACTGATACCTACATTACCACCTGTGGTAAAGACGTTACCCAAAGTATTTGAGTTACCGATTGCATTAAGATTAGTTATTTGTGCAGTAGTGATTAAAGCATTAGTTGTAGTAAAATTAGTTGAACGCACGCCCCCATTTACATCTAACATATGCGATGGAGCGGTAGTACCTATACCAGTATTACCATTTGTAACAGTTAAACTTCTGTTCATATCTGAAAAGGATACTCTTCTATTTTGTTGCAAACTCATTTATAATATACATACATATATTTTTTTTTTCTAAATATTCGAAGAATCCGATAATTTATTAGTTTTGTTTTGTCTTTAATTTTATTTTTTGTAATTCCTCTTTTCATTGTTTGTAATTTTATAATTTTGTAGTTTTGTTTTTATTAAATACGTGTTAATCAAATAAACTTTTTTTACAAGTTACTTATATTAGAGAGAGATGTCTTCTATAAAGTTGAAATGTCTAGACAATTTTGGAAATAATATATTTTTAGTTGATTCTGATACCGGTATCTTTGGGACAAATACAAATGAATCATTAAATGCAACAACTGGTGCTTTTAACCTTTCAGGAGGAATTAGTATAAATAAATCTAGTAATGCTACAAGTATTACAGCTGGTGGTGCCTTAACAATTGCTGGTGGTGCAAGTTTTGCAAAAGATGTACATATAGGAGGTAATTTAACAGTGTATGGAACTCAAACTCAAATAGTATCTCAAATTGTAAGAATTCAAGATAATTTATTGGTAGTAAATGCAGTTCCCAACACAGGTAGAGATGGTGGTATACTATTTCAAAGATATCAACTTGAAAACAATACAGGTTTAGGTGATATTGTACAAGACACTCCATTTTTAACGTCATCTGTTATTTCAGCTAATAGTACAACTATTACACTCCCCTTATCATCTAATTCAACCAATAATTTTTATAATGGATGTTTCATAAAAATAACAGGAGGTTTAGGGGTAAATCAAGTTAGACAAATAACAGCTTATGATGGAACAACAAAAATAGCAACTTTAAATACTGCCTTAACAACAGTACCTATAGCAAATGACACATTATCAATTTACAATCGAGTATATGCTGCTTATTATTACAGTGAACAATCTGATAATTTTGTATTAGCATGGACTACAGACGATCCTCAATCATCAAATGTATCAATTTCTGATTATATAGGACTACATTGTGGTTATATTTCTATAGCCGATACTCAAAATGCATCAGGTGTTGGTTCAGGTGGTAGTTTTACAACTTCTGGAGGTGCAAGTATAAATAAGCGTTTATATGTAGGAGAAGATTCTACATTCCAATCAAACATTACTGTAGCAAATACAATTACTACAAATTTAACGAATTCACAAAATGTTAATGTATCAAATTATTTAACTGTTGGTAATACTATCTTGACAACAAATCTTGTTTCAACAAACTCTACTGTTACAAATACCATAGCTACTAATATTACAGCAAGTAATACATTTATAACAAACTTGACAACTTCAAATTTAATATCAAACTCTTTATTGTCTACAAATACCACAATATCTAATTTGCAAGTAACGACTGCTATAACAGCAGCTTCAGCTCAGATAACAAATACTAATTTGACAAATGCAACAATTTCTTCAGCTGTTGTATCAAAATTGAACTCTTTAGGAAATTCAAATACTATTGGTAATGTCTTTACTACAGGTGGTAATGTGGGTATAGGTATTAATACACCTGGGTATCGTCTTGATGTTAATGGTAACGTTCATGTTCAAGCAAATTTGTATGTAGATGGTCTTATTTCAGGAGGTACAGGTACAAGTAGTACATTTGCTTATCTTACTTTGACATCAACTGATGATTCGATAAATTTAAGTACTGGTTCACTTTTAACATATGGTGGTATAACCATTCAATCACCTACTGATGCAGAATCTGTAACAAATGGGGGTAGTTTTTTAACAGATGGTGGTGCAAGTATTAGTAAACGTTTATTTGTTGGAGCAGGATTAGTTTCATTAAATAATTCAAATACTTTAGGTAGTATATTTACTACAGCTGGTAATGTGGGTATAGGAACAGTAACACCTAATGCAAATCTTGATGTGTCAGGAACAGCTAAAATAACAACAAGTGTAACCACTGGATCTTTGTTTTCAACAAATATTACAACAACTAACATAGTTGGCACAAATATAAGTGGTGGTGTTTTAAATTTAAGTACAGGAATAACAAGTTCTACTGCAAAAATAACAAATGCAAACATAACAAATATTACAGTGAATTCCTTAAAATGTTCAAATTTAGACATTACAACTTGTACAATTGGTACACTTTTAGGTTACGGTGTTGTAAATTTGTCATCTAATACAACTGTTACATCAACTGAAAATAACTATTCATTAACATCTGGTAGCTTAAATGTTACAGGTGATATAGTTTTATCAGGGTCACGATTTATGTTTACTACATCTGGTTCTAACCCACCTACAACTACAACCAGAAGTTTAGGAACTAAACTTGTATTATACCCACAAATCGGATCTAATATTGGAGATTACTCTTTTGGTATTGAAAGCAATTATATGTGGTCACAAGTTCCCACACTATCACATGGTTACAAATGGTACCAAGGTAGTACTCTTGCAATGAGTATTTTAGGTAATGCAACAGTTACAATGCAATCAACTGAAAATGTAACAGGTTCAACTGGAGGATCGTTAATTGTTAAGGGTGGTATTCTTATTGAAAAAGACATGAAAATAAATGGATCTTTATATGTAAATGGTGAAAATTTGTCAAGTATTTTAGGTAATACATTAATTGGAAGTTTTGGAGGAACTGGTGTTAAAACTGTAACATCTATATCTATAGGTAAGACTATGAACAATACCGATTACAAAATAGTAGGAAATTTACGAACAACAAGTAATAATGAAAACATTTATACTGTATCATTTAAAGCATTAACTACAACAACATTTGATGCTGTTATTTATAGAATAGATAGTTTAGGTTCAGGGTGGACTGACACAAATTTATACTTGTCTTGGCAAATAACTCCTTAAATTACTTTTATTTTTAATTTATTTGTATATATTTATTTCTTTAATAAATATATAATAATAATAATGTCAAAACAGCCAGTTTCTACAGGTGATTTTAATAAATTTGCAGAAAATGTGAAAAGTACGTATTCAACTAAAAATGAAATTCAAGCTGCAAATTATGCAACAAAAGGAGATTTAGCTGCTTACCAACCAATTGGTAACTATGCTTTAAAATCAGACTTAAGCGAATATCAACCTAAAGGAGATTATGCTATTAGATCAGAAATTAAAGCTGCTAATTATGCCACAAAAGATGACTTAGGTGGATATCAAGTTAAGGGCGATTATGCATTAACTTCAGCACTAAGTGGATATCAACCAAAGGGAGATTATGCTTTAAGTAATAATCTAACAGCTTTAAGTAATAACGTAAATGCTTTTAATAATAATGTAAATTCTTTTAGATCAGAAGTAAAAGCTGCTAATTATGCAACAAAAGGAGATTTAACTGCATATCAACCGAAAGGAGATTATGCCCTAACTTCAGCATTAACCGGATACCAACTTAAGGGAGATTACGCATCAAAATCTGATTTAAATGCATATCAAGTTAAGGGAGATTATGCCCTAACTTCAGCATTAACCGGATATCAAGTTAAAGGAGATTATGCATCAAAATCTGATTTAAATGCATATCAAGTTAAGGGAGATTATGCCCTAACTTCAGCACTAACTGGATATCAACCAAAGGGAGATTACGCCTTGTCATCTACATTAAATAATTATGCTTTAAAATCTGATATTAAAGCTGCAGGACCAGGTGTTCCTGGATCACAGGGTCCTGCTGGTCCTGTTGGTCCTGCTGGTCCTGTTGGTCCTGCTGGTCCTGTTGGTCCAGCTGGTCCCCAGGGTATTCCTGGTGCTGCTGGTAAAGATGGACTTCCTGGTCCTCCTGGTCCTCCTGGTCCTGCTGGTGCTTTTGCAGCCAGTAAGTTTAGTGTTAACAACGACGATAATGGTTTAACTATTAAAGCCAATGCGGAAGCTGGTAAAGGTAGAATGCATATTACTAGTGAAGACGAGTTATATGTATTAAACAAAAAGGGTATGGTTATAGGAAAAGAATGGGGTGGTAATGGTAATCTCAATGTTCAAGGTGATGTCACAGTAGCTGGAAATGCTTTTCTAGGTGGTAACGCAAAAATCAGTGGTGGTATTAATAATATCCAAGATACTCGAAAAAATAATTTCTTACCTGAACAATATTTTGCACGTGGTCAAGGTATATATAGAGAATTCAAAGAATCTGCAGCTTTAGATTTACCAGTTAAAGACGGTTATGCACATTTAGAAACAATTGTTAACTGGCCTGATTTCACCGGAGGACCTATTTACCAATATGCTCACCGTGGTCAAAATGAAATTTATATGCGTGTATCCGGTGGTGACGCTATGAAAAAATGGGGTGCTTGGAGTAATATAGCTGGTGGTGGATCTGGTGGAACTGGATCAGCTAAAATAAGTGGTAATTGGGAATTACGCGATGAAAATGGAGTTGCTGTCTTAAGAAATACTAGCTCAGGAAAAGATTCTAGATATGCCTTTTTCCCTAATGAATTAGTTGATGTTCGTCAAAATATGGGAGCTACCACAGAATTACGTGGAGGACAACCCCTTAAAACTATTAATAATGGATTTAGACACATTATTCAAAATTTAACTGAAGATGGAAAATTACGACATACTCTAGAAGCAGATCAAAACATGATGTCTGTTGCAACATTTGACGATAACGGTAATTGGAATGGTAAACATCCTCTTAGAATTCACAGAACTATACCTCATGTTGATAACTACAATGACAATAAAAATAGTTACGCCCTTAATGCTTGGGGTGTAAAAGATGGTGGTTGGGGTGTTATATTTAAAAATGGACCCGAAAGAGACGATGATGGTGGTAGAAAAGCATTCACTATTAGAAATGATGATGGTAATCTTAGACTAATGTCAAATGGTGGTAATGTTCTTATACAAGAAAGAAATATTCTAGGAGAAATTGATTCTATTAAAGCAACTGGTGGAGCTGGGTCCATTGATTTTGATGCATTTTCAAATGGAAATGACGCCCAATTCTCTAAGGGATGGCAAGTCGGAGGTGACTGGCCTTGGGATCCTGTCATCCGTGGACCTGGTCGTGGTGGATATGCTCATACAGAAAATAAAGATGGTTTAGGACCTGATTGGCAAGACAATGATACACGTAATAGAACTGCTGATATTAAAGTACCAGCTGCTATGAAATCAGGTTTCTTATTCCATTTACCATGGAGTAATTGTAGACATTTTGATATTTGGGGTGTTTTAGCTAACGGAAAAGAAGTATTCATTCGACGTGTTAACGCATACCAAAATGTTAGAAATGCATCAACTGATAATTTACACGATGCGGTAGCAGTTGTTCCAATTCCTCGTGTAGATAGATTTGGAGCTATTCGTATTAAAGGTGTACGAGGTCGTATTCATTATATGGGTACTGGCTGGACTAAAAATAACCTTGACTCGTATGCTTCAGGTGCAGATTCAGGTTTCTTATCGTCGCAAAACATTGTAGGTCAAAGTCTTGTTCTAGGAACCGATTCAGCTGAACATCCTGATTTTGCAGGTTGGACTGGTGCTAACTTTAGACGTCGTGATGGACAATGGACACACTTTGATTGGAAAGATGATCAAAAGAATTATATTAGAGGTGATACCCAAGTTGATGGAGCAACTAATTTTGCTAAAAATATTTCAGTTGGAGGTAAATTAATTGCAAAACAAATTTGCGTAGATGAAAATACTTGTGTAGATACACAAAAAATTATAGAGCTTATAAATATAATAGAAATGTTTCAAAAACAGACTTCACCAGCCTTACAAGATTTAAAAATATTAACACAATCTTTTATGAATCTATCAGAACAAGATAAAATTATTATAACAAGACCTTTAGAAAATATTCTCAAATTTATTAGTAGTACAGCAGGAGATGGTGTAAATCCACAAGAAATGTTTAGGATAGTAACATTATATGCAAAAAGTTTATTAGAAAATAATATACAACATCCAGGTGTAAGAGAGTGGGCAAAAATGATACTTAATCGAAATAGTAGTGAAGAAATAAGACCAGTAAGTGCTCAAGCTACTGCTGTAGCTACTAATATAGCAAGTAATCCACTGTTTCATAGAATTGAAAACTTTGATTATGGTGGAAATGATATAGAATGTTTTACGGGTAATAAAGCAAGATATGATTGTGAAGATTTGTGTAGTGGAAATCCTACATGTAAAGGATACAATGTCAAAAAGGGTTGGGGATGTTGTTTAAAACATACATTACCAACTGATGGTATAGGAAAAAATGATGGATTTATATTTGGTATAAAAGATCGTGGACAAAATTATCATGATATTCCAAATAAAGATTGGCCAGGAAATGACATTCGATGTTTTAATACACAAGAATCACAAAATGGAAATACGTGTAGAGTAGAATGTGATAAAAACGATAATTGTAAAGGATATGTAGTAGGTGGTTGGGGATGTTGTATGAAACATAATATAAGTGGCGAATTAAAACAAGCAGATGGAATGACATTTAGAATTAAAAGTCAACGTAAACCTCTAGAACTTAGAAATGCTTTAAGAGATAATTATTGTCTAGATGTACCAGAAGCAGATATGAATGATAGAAGATTGCAAATGTGGGATTGTCATGGTGGAAATAATCAAAAATGGAGAAATGTACCAGTTGAAGGATCACCTGATCTCATACAAATACTTAATGTCAATAGTGGGAAATGTTTACACATGTTAGATAATAAACAAGTTTGGCAAGGAGCGTGTGATCAAAAGGGATCAACTTGGAGATTTTTACCAGATGGAAAACTTCAACATATTAGTGGTCAATGTTTAGATGTAGATGGTGCGCGACAAGATCGTGGAACAGTACTTAAAGGTGAAATTTGTAGTCCACCTGCACAAAACAATGCTCAAAGATTTAGATTCAATTAATAATACACACGTGTTTTAATTTTTATTTATTAACTTTATTTGTATATATTTATTTCTTTAATAAATATATAATAATGTCAAGACAACCTGTTTCTAGAGGTGATTTTAATAAATTTACTGATAGTGTAAAAAATACATATGTAACTAAAAATGAAATACAAGCTGCAAATTATGCGACTAAAGGAGATTTAGCTGCTTACCAACCAGTTGGAAACTACGCATTAAAATCTGACTTGAGTGGATACCAGCCCAAAGGAAATTACGCTTTGGCTTCAGCATTAAGTGAATATCAACCAAAAGGTGATTACGCTCTAAATTCTACATTAAGTGGATATCAACCCAAAGGTGATTATGCTTTAAATAATAATGTAAATGCTATTAGATCAGAAATTAAAGCTGCTAATTATGCTACAAAGGGAGACTTAAGTGCATATCAACCAAAAGGAGATTACGCCCTAGCTTCAGCTTTTAGTGGATATCAACCAAAGGGAGATTATGCCACAAAAGGAGACTTAAGTGGATATCAACCAAAAGGAGATTACGCCCTAGCTTCAGCTTTTAGTGGATATCAACCAAAGGGAGATTACGCTTTAAGATCTGATATTAAAGCTGCAGCTCAAGGACCTGCTGGTAAAGACGGTGCCCCAGGTGCCCCAGGTCCTCAAGGACCTGCTGGTAAAGATGGTGCTCCTGGAGCTGCTGGTAAAGATGGTGCTCCTGGAGCTGCTGGTAAAGATGGTGCTCCTGGACCTGCTGGTCCTGCTGGTAAAGATGGTGCACAAGGACCTGCTGGTAAAGATGGTGAACAAGGACCTGCTGGTCCTCAGGGTATTCCTGGAGCTGCTGGTAAAGATGGTGCACAAGGACCTGCTGGTCCTCAGGGTATTCCTGGTGCTACTGGTGCACAAGGACCTGCTGGTCCCCAGGGAATTCCAGGTGCACAAGGACCTGCTGGCCCCCAAGGAATTCCAGGTGAACGAGGACCTGCTGGTATTACTGGAGAAGCAAACTTTGCTAAAGGTAATATATCAATAGGAAAAGAAGATGATTTTGATAAACCATCTATAATAATTGGTGGAAGAGATCATCCAGCAAAAGATACAAATATTTATTCAATATCTTTCAGTCCATATACAGGTATGGGTATAATTCCAAATGATAAAAAATCCTTTAGTGATACACAAGGAGTTATTTTGGGAACACATATTAAGGGTCAAAACGAATGGGGTGTTTACAGTGATGGTTGGGATAAACTATTTGCTATTCAAGCTGGTACTGGTAAAGTTCGAGCAAAGGGTGATATCTCTACAGATGCTAATGTAAATATAAAAGGTGACCTTGCTTTTAACGGAGTAAACCCTTGGATTATTCATACACCAGACGATAATAGAAGAACAATGTATGTTGCACCAAAAAAAGCAGATGGAAGTGATTGGGATTGGAGTAAACAAACAATGTATCATGCTGATGGAAATGTGCAATTTAGTAATAATATTACTGCAGCTGCCGACGTTTCCGTAGGTAAAAATGCTGTTGTTGGAGATAATGTCATTATGTCAGGAAAAAATTCTTGGATCTTGCACACTCCAGATGATGGTCGTAAACAATTGTATGTTGCACCAGGAACAGATGGTGGTAACTGGGATTGGAGTAAACAAACTCAATTTATGGCAGATGGTAATGTAAAAATCAGTGGTGGTATTAATAATATTCAAGATACTCGAAAAGATAATTTCTTACCTGAACAATATTTTGCACGTGGTCAAGGTATATATAGAGAATT
>Ga0102922_1000393_pt1 | contig 9472 bp, 10 predicted proteins | sample Colrivmeta1569A3_FD_81569 | JGI IMG/M metagenome (GOLD analysis project Ga0102922, IMG submission 81569) | Estuarine microbial communities from the Columbia River estuary - metaG 1569A-3 | ecosystem: Environmental > Aquatic > Marine > Intertidal zone > Estuary | place: USA: Columbia River Estuary... | reverse complement strand
GAAGTTCAAACCATTTTGCACGTCCCGAATTCGCCTTTGAAGTCTATTTACAATTTCGATTTCTGGACAGTTTGGCGAGGTATCGCATAGGACATCTTGCACGGAATCTAGCCCATTTGATAGCGCTAGCAAGGGGCTGCGCACCTCGTGCGCCAATACTGACAGCGACCTCGTCGCTCCTTTGGCTTGTATTGTCATGCGATATTCATGTAGCAGAGACAAGAAAAATCCGGCTACAATTGAAAATAAAATGATGGGTATAAAATCATGATTAGTTATATTTTGAGTGAACCAATAAGCATTTAAAACTTGATGCACTATTGCAGTCGATAAGCCAATCCCACTCACAGTCAATAACAATGCATTATTCAAACTGTATGAACTAAACACAACACAGCTTGCGAAAATACACGATGTCGCCCAAATCACTGCCCAAATCAAATAGTTACCGCCATCAATTTTGAAAACCACGAAGAATATTAATGCAATAAAAAATAATAAAATACATGATTTTTTTCGATTGCAAAAAAATGTCTTTATGATCCATTTATAAAAAATAGAATAGCGGTTAGATATTGAATCAGACATTAATATTCACCTTTTTATTTTTCATAATCTAACTGTCTGGTAATGCACGCTTTGTAAACAGCTTCTGTTATTGTTTTTGCTGCCAATTTGTCACGCGCACTCGCCGACAATTTTTCTATCTTTTTTTGGTTTACTGTTTGCTTAAACATTTCCGGCTCTGACAAATTTAGATCTTCTGCAATTTGCTTCGCAACTAAACCACCCGCAAACTTAGTTAATGTTGCCTTTTCTTGAGTTGTTAGACGATTAACTCCATGTACTGATTGATGGCGATAATCATCCAATGCTGATTGAAATCTCACATGGTGCGAAATAAGTTTGTCCTCAAATTCTAATTCTGCTTTGTTTAGCAGAATCGTCGATAGGTGCGAGCCTGAACCGAATGGTCCAAAAACAATACTTTCATATACAATAAATTTACCGATGCAAAAAATTGATGGCAATAATGATTTGCCTTTGAACGGTGATTTTTTCATAGTCAACATTGAAGTATCGCCGCTCGATAGGCATACTTCGGTCCATCCAATTGCTTCTCCGTAACACACTTGAACTCCAACAGCTTTTAATTGAAATCTAAGTGCATCGAGTAAGTAGTTGTCGCGTGCATTTGTCATTCTGCATCTCCAACTATCAAACGAATTACGCTTGTAAAAAAACCTGGTGTTAATTGAGTAAGATGGTAAACGCCGTTACTTTCATCGGCCTTTCTGAGTGAATGCAACTTAGGCTGATCCGATTTTCTGTAATAAATAATTTTTCTATCTTCCATCTTCTTACGCGCTAATGGATCGATATCTTCTTCTGTAATGCTCAACTGAACTTCAATATCAATTTCATCAACTACCATAAGGATAATTTTGTCACCCTTGCTCGACTGAATAACAAGGCCGGGTGGATCAAATGACGGGCCAACTAACTTTGCTTGCAACTCAATGCATAATTCAGTCAACTTTGCACATACATTTTTTTGATTCAAAAATCTCAAATCATCACCATACATCTCAGCAAATTCCGTATTTATATTTGCGAAGAAATCCTCTTCAAGAGATGTTATGTAGCCAGCAACAACATCAGTTGCTTTGAACATGTCTTTCTGAACAAATCTATCAATAATCCCTGCGTTGAACGCGTTTAAAGCTTGAGCTTGTGTCGCTTCTCCTGTTAGCAATATTTTCCCAACGCAATAAACACGACTTGCCAAATCTAGTCCGTTCATTTCCTTCATATCGTAATCGAGCACGACAATTCCAAATTCAGATGCAAAATTTTGAATAGCATCAAGCGTTTGATCTGGACACTGACCAACTCCAGTTTCACCGGATAATTTGCAATTCTTATATTTGTTTCTCATGCTCGCCAAAGAAAATTGAAATGGGTTTTCTTTGATAGAAACCAATGCCTCCTCTCCAGAATGCACCCCAACCACCTTCCTGCCTGGAAGTAGTTTTTTAAATTTGTGTAACGTTGTCATTACTACATCTTTATCATCATCTACACACAATATGGCAATAGGGAAAAAATAAGGAAAAGAATTAATCAAGTGAGCACCCGTTTTTTAAGACGTACAGAAGAAAAAAATATTGCCTATTTCAATCTTATCGATCAGAAAAATACCGTCAAGTTATCTAAGCACAAAATAGGAAATGTACCCAATTAGACGGGGGAATTTCCCCATTTACTGAGGGATTATTGCCTATGCGCTACATGGCATGTAGCACATAATTATTTACGATTTAAAAAATGTTAACGCTAAAGACCTTCAATTCAGCGACATAATAAAAATCGAATTAAGCAATTAAGCAATTAAGCATTTTTTTATTGCATCTAATGGGATAATAATTTATATTTTCCCATATATCGACAATTAATATTTAAATTAATTGCATATATTGAGATTTTAAAATAAATTTTTTACGAGGAAATATGAGCCAACAATTACAAGTAGTGATGGATAACTCTTCACATCGAATAGATATTTCTGACCTTAGCCCCAATGATCAACTAAAGCTTCAACTGCATACCTCAGAGTTTCGATTAAGTGTTAATCGTCTCGAAAGCGAATTTTTAGTACTGTGCACACAAGTTTCATTAATGCACGAAATTCTTGGGGATCGCATATATACGTATGCAGAGCAAGAGCTAAGACTAAAAAAATGGACAGTGCGTCGTTACCTCAGAGCTTATTCATTTTTAAAAAATAAACTCTCGTCTGAAGGCATGATTAACACTTCTGAAGCAATGCAATTCAACCAAGGCTCACTCTGTCTACTTTCATCGATTGAAGATGATGATGTCATCGCAGAAGTTAGAGAACTGGCTCAGTCTGGTCTAAAGATCGATGAGGCCACAGTGAACAAAATCATTAAGTCCAAGCAAGAGGATTACGAATTGCGTATTGCCTTAGCGCAATCCGAGGCAGATAAAGCCCTCAAAGACCTACAAACTCTTGAAAAACAAAGAGAGTTAGATCAGGCCAGAAGTAGTATGCAACTTGCAAAAAGCGAGGAATTGATTAGACGTGCCATTGAATCTCGGGCAGCAGTGGAAGCAGATTATGAAACTTTACAAAAACAATCAATCCAAATCGTTGAAAAAGAGGTCACTGTAGAAATAGTGCCGAAAGGTTACAGTGATGCGAAAGATGCAATCGAAAAAGCGAATTCACAATTAAAAGAAGTCCTCAATAAAAATAAAGAGATGGAATTGCTCTCTCAAGAACTTCTTGAGAAGCAGCAATCTATCAAAACTTCCGTGGCAGAACTAGAAGCAAGTACTGAGGAGTTTTTGAAAATAAAAGGAATCGTCGATTCTGCTATTCAGCGCTATCCACTTGCACGCTTGAAATCGATTACCAACAGTGATGCCAGAATTGCTGAAGCCATTGTAGCAATGGGCCAGTCAATGGTTGAGTTTGGAAAAAATTTGTGCGGCACATCTATTTAAAACATTTTTTTCAGGGGGCTACGAATGAATGGTCAAAATCAAAACATACCTGCTGCTCAAGCAGTTTTAGATGCGCATGCATTTGCTCGTAAAAAATGTGTAGCCGCTAACATTGCTACGCTAGAAGCAATACAAGCAATCATCGATTTTAACGACCCGCTTGCAGCTAATCTTTTTGGCTGCAATGAAGCAGATTTGAAAATAATTGCTGAAGCAAGTCGTGCAAAGATTTTTGCGATTAGCTCAGTAGGCATACCACTGTGGACGGTACGTATAGCATCACCGGAATTCAAAAGTGCTCTTGAAAAAAATGAACATGAAGATTCGCTCTTGCAGCTCTTATTAAAAACCTTTAATAATCCACCGCCAATTTCTTCTCTCGCTTAGGAGTTACTATGAAACAGATCAGTGCAGCTTACGCCTCAAAATTAGCGATCGGAATTGAATTGGCAAGACATAGCGCTCGCGCAATTACAATTACATCGGCAGCGAGACTTAAAGCTTCAGATGCGCGCGCCATTTACAGACAAGTTAATGGACGAGGATCTAATCCAGGAAATACTCCATACGATCCACAATGGTTCTTGTCCAATAAAATAAAGCGTCAACATAGCGCTCTACTTTTACTATTGTATTGCAAATATCGTACAAACTTAGAATTGTCAGATGCCAAGCATGACGCACATGGCCTAGCACTTGCTTTGGCTTTCCGTGTTTATTCTAAAGTTACAAATGACACGCCTGTAATTAACCTCAACAGATTGAATTTTCTTATTGGTAAAGGATTTTGTATTGGATGGCGCGACATTATCAAGGGCGGTTCCTCGAAATTTGAACTTGATAATGTTAAAGTCATCACCTGCAAAGTATGCAAAATTCCGCACCTGGCTGAAGCACACTTTGTCAATTATGTCTGCGCTGAATGTCAGGCTCACTAGAATTTTGAATAGTGAATGAGCTTCAATCGAAAACCTCGCGCCACCTAAACAAAAAGCCTGACTCCTATTGGAATCGGGCTTTTTTAAAACGTCTTGCTATGCTGCGAGATTCATAAGGTCAACAAGATCGAACTTCTCTGTCTCTGTCTCTACTTCTGATTCTTTCGTTTCATACGGCATCTTCCACAAGATATCTCGCTTGTCGAAGTACGAAAGTGTGTAGACTCCATTAACAGCGAGAACATCCGCAAAAGAAATCATGAATACCTCCGGCGCCGGCTGTCCTTTCATTGCAAGCCCCAACTTTGTCGCAAGTTCATCTACTTTCCTAATTCTCCACTCATCACCTTCAACAGTCGGCCGCATTATTTGCAGTTTCGTATCAACTGGGAGTAGCGGTGCAGAATCACACATATTTCTGAAGTCATTGATCAGTTTTTTTGCAATTCCAGTTTTTTTCATCTCCAATTCATACGCGGTGGCCATGATGAAGCTCTCCACTGCAGCGTAATTCCATTTCGGATTGCTCCATGGCTCAGAATCGATCTGTACTATCAAATTGTCTTGATTAAGCTTGTAAGCACGCGCTGCAGGTATCGCGATGACCTCATCACTGGATGGCGACTTTAAGTCTCGGTTCGGCAAAGAATAAGTACTGCCGATATCAAGAATGCGCCAAGGGGAAAACGGTCCCTCTTCCCCATATATAGCAAGGATCATGTCAATGTCGGCATAAAGTGAAATACTTATTTCTCTTCCTTCCAACAACAAATTGAATAGTTCCGCTCGCCCTATCCTCTCCATCGCTATGCGGAACTCTTCCGTTTTTTCAGCAGGGATGGTTGATCGCCATGATGTTCCTATTTTTAACGCGATTGTCACATCTGATATGCCTCTCGGCGCATTTAATTCTCGCCGCCAAGCGGCAATATAATTCTCAGGCTTGATGTTGCCCGATCTTGATTGCAGCATGCCTCCTTCGCATGACGCTGCATATCGAAACACCCGCATCAACACATCTTTGTAATATCCCACTGCGATGCAAGACCATCTAGGATAATGCGGATAGCAATTTTTTTCATACGTCTCCTCGAACAAAACATACACAATTGCTCCATCGCTTTTAACGAATGCAGAGGCTCTTTTCTTCGTAGTTACCGTTGCTCCCATTGTGATACTCCATATAAATTACGTGACAGCGGAGCATCCCAGAGCGGGATGCTTTCCGCACTGGTTAATGTTTGGCCTGATGGCCGTTGTCTTGACGTTACAAAACAAATCTTTCTAATAAGCAGTCATAAACTGTTGCAAATGTTCCTTCTTCGAAATGCCTTTTAAAATTTTGTGACTTTGCAATGTAATAAACTGGACGATACATGTCCGATGTTTTGTCGAATGCATGTTTCCAATATTTAACTGCAACTAATTCGCCCGGCAACATATCTTGGATATCTGTAAAACCGATATCTGTACGAATTCGAGCGGTTTTATAAAGATGTTCATGAGACATATCTTCTCTCCTTAAGTTGGTCCATCCAGGTCTGGCGATTAGTGGGACTAAGTGCCTGATGTTTTGAATAACGGTTTAGGCGTCACCAAACTCACCGCGCAACATCAAAGCCTCAATTTCTTGCACATTAATTTGTGCGCCTTGTGCTTTCGCGGTTTGAATGCCATAGCGTTTTGCGTCTTTGTCTAGGTACTGACCTAGCAAATTTCGCGCTGTTTTTACACGATCGTCAGCCGTACTTACATGCCACAACCAACCCCACGCAATAGCGCAAGATGCAAAGCTGAAATGCGAATCAGCAATATCGTTTAAGAGTTCAATCATGTCAGCAGCTTCCGTCAGTAACGCTTGGTATTGGCTTGATTCGCACCCTAGCCTAAGTCTTTCTGCAAGGTCGATAGCTTGATCCCTAACCCCTGACTCAACTGAAGAATTCTCAGCGTTTTCTACTTGCTTTTTCATTGTTTTGATTGTCATTTTTTTACACCTTAAATAAATATTTGCGGAGTATTCCCTATAAAGGAAAGCGTTACCGCATGGTTTAATGTGGATTTCGCAAAAGACTTAGCAGCAGGTATTATTAAAAAACCTGTGAACCGCGTAGTTTGCTATTTGAATTGCGCATAGATATGCGCCGTGAAAATTAATGCCTCTTAAAGGCAATTAAAAGATTGAGAGTGGCTCACCGATACCGGAGGTATAGATCAGCGTACTGTGGTGCATGTTAAGCATTAATGAATATGAGACTGTGTAGCATCCCCATAAAAAAACACGCCCTCGACTGAGGACGTGTTTTAAGTGATGATAATTCAAATGCCTTTTACTTGAAATTTAAGTATCAAGCGCTGAGCGATTCAATAAATCATTCACAAAATTCATTGCAGATGTCCGAACTGCTGCCTCTGAAAATGAATCGTCTTTCGACAGCAATTTATTATCTGCAAGATGCTGCACAAATGCCTCAAGCAACTCAGGCAAATCTTTGCACTGGATGTTATTCGCAGTGCCAATTAATGAAACAACGACCGTGTTGTTGCAGTTTTTCTTGTAAGCCACTCCTTCTGAAATTAAGGCTTTACGAACAGTCTCAGTAGCCAATTCGCCACGCAAGATAGCAGTAAAATTTTCCATTAATCTTTCGTCCTCCTCTCTCCATTCTTCACGATAGCCGTCAAACTCATCTAGCCATGCTGAAACTTGAGATAAGGCCTCAGTTCCATTAGAACCATGAGGAATAATAATGAGATTTTCAAAATCATCCTCATCACCAGTATCGTCACCTAATGTAACGGCTTCATCTGTAACCGTCACAGAATGTTGGCCAGACCGAATCTCGTAAGAATCAACAAGAGCAACTGCACCGCTACAAGTTTCAAAAGAATACCCACCTGATTGAGTTGGTTTATACAAGATTTCAAATGCAGCCGTCTCAAAATCAACAAGATAATTGTAGATCCAGTGACCAGCATCCAATGAACCCGATAACTCAAACCAGCCTAATTTGTACGCCAACATTTTTGCGGCAAAGGCTCGACCATTGAGGTCATGCATGTTGTTGTCGACACTTGCATAAACTGTGACAGCACCCGTCTCTATACTTTCCTTGGAAATGGGCGCCAACGGATTGATGAATTCATTAAAGTCATCATTTTTTACTGGGTAATTCCTCATCCTAACCAAACACTGGGTAGGCAATAGCGGCACATCATTTAATATGTACAAGAATCCAAAATCACGCAATATTGTGAAGCGAGAGAGAAGTTCTTGAATTGGTTGTGTTGCTTTTAGATTCTCGAAAAAGTCCTTCCATCGCCCTTTTATTGCGCCTTCAATTTTTTTCTGCGCCTCAGCTACATCGATCAATGAATCACGATCCGGCATTCGCAAGCTAAAAGAATTATTTAAATGAACAATGTTAAAACCATTGAAGTGACCTTTCTCATGGTTGCAACCAACAGGCAAACCTTGAAAATACAAAAGATTATCTATAGCCGAAGGATAGTAGCCTGTTTTGTCAATTCCATTTAGGCAGAGATGTCCTACAGCGGATTGAGTGCCCGTTATATTTTCTAAGGCATGTGGTCGTTCAAATTCACGACCATTAAAAAAAACTCTTATCCCAAAACCGCGTGAATACATCTTCAACGCACTCTCAACCCCACTAACAGATAATTTAAATCCAAAGAGTCGGATGCGAGTTGATCCAATGTAGTTCGTCGATTCAACTGGTGTATTGTGGAGTGATATCACTTGCTCTGTTTCGAATACAACCATCCTCCCTCTAGACTCTACAGAAACTCGTGATGCACTGAATAGCGCACTTAGAAATCCGAGACCAAAAGGATTTTCCTCTGAGGTTGTTTCATTGTCCCAACCAGAATCAGCGATCGTAAGAAGTTTTTGAAATTCTTCAATTCCAATGCCATTGTCTTCAACACAAAGAATGTCATCCTCCATACTAAATCTAATTTCTGTGGCCTTAGCACGGCGCGCATTTTGCATCATTTCCGCAAGAACTTTTTTGCTGTCACTAAATACGTACCCAAGATTTTTGATCAATTGAGGTGTGTTAGTTTGTACTCGTACCGTTGCTTCGTTTTTCATGTTACCCCCTGTTATGCCGAATGCCGGCGTTAAAAAAAGGGCGGCTCTACAAGCTTTCCAAAGTGACTCTGGAAAATTTGACTGTATTATTTGGAAGTCGATGCAGCTCATAGACACAAAACATATAAGCGCGCTAAGCATCATCTGGTATTTTTGTTGGTGTTACCTATTTCTAATGGGATTTAAATGTCGCGTCACAAATTTTTTGCTTCGCTATCGCTCATTGTTGCAATCGCTGGACTTGCATTTGTAACGTACACACCAACTACCACTGTCGACGTATCTTTACTACCGATAATGGATGCCATCGAACTCAGCAAGGGAGAGCGGACAATCTACATTTTCGAACAACCGAATTGCTCATTTTGCGAAACATTGTCCACCTCACTTAACGCACTAAAAAATACTAGGGTGCTGATATTTCCATTGGCGGCGCATGGTGAAATTGAAAAAAACTTAGCAAAAAACGCATGGTGTTCTGCAGATAGAGCACAGGCATGGCGCGATGTTCTAGCCAGACGCCCAGTTCAAACTTTACATTGCGATACCTCTGCTATCGATCGCAACCTGATACTAGCCAAAAGACTTGGACTAAGAGGAACACCATCAATTATTTTTTCAAACGGTGTTGTGCATCAAGGGTATCTTTCAACCGAAGAGCTAGAGCGCACGATTTCTTTAACTATTGGAAAACAAACACATTGACATCCTCCCCGGCCTAAAGGACGGGGATTCCTACGGCTAGCCTGTCATGTCCGACAGGGAAACTGAACTTTTTCAGAATATTTTTAGCGGCATTCACATCACGATCATGCTCACAGCCACACTCCGAACAACTCCAGTTCCTTATTCCAAGGTCTGCGATACCTTTCGGCCTCGAATCGGGCAG
>Ga0102922_1000392_pt1 | contig 9484 bp, 7 predicted proteins | sample Colrivmeta1569A3_FD_81569 | JGI IMG/M metagenome (GOLD analysis project Ga0102922, IMG submission 81569) | Estuarine microbial communities from the Columbia River estuary - metaG 1569A-3 | ecosystem: Environmental > Aquatic > Marine > Intertidal zone > Estuary | place: USA: Columbia River Estuary... | reverse complement strand
TTTTGGATGGTGGTTCTTTAAATATAGAAATCATTTCCCGCATTACATGATTGTTGAAATTATTTCTCTCCATTGCCGCATTTTCGGCTAATGCGCTCTTGTTAAAAAATTGAGTAGCCGGAACAGTGCTACCTAACATCAAGCATATTTTTTTGCCAAAATGTTTAAAGCCATTATAGGTGATAACCGCTGGAAGCACTGCTGGTGTTACGCCTGCTGCAACTGCCTGTTGTAAAATTCTGGCTGCCCCCTTTTTAAAAGGTTGTATTTCATTTTTATTTAAACAAGTGCCTTCAATAAAAATTAATAATATTCCACCCTGTTTTAAAACGTCTACACTTGCATCAAAACTATTTTGGTTTTTATATAAGTGCTCTTTTCCTTCTCGTTGTCTATAAACGGGCATCATGTTTAGCGCACGCAGTAGAAAGTTGTGCCAGGGTTTAGTAAAAACGTCGCCTCTTGCTAAAAACGAAAGTGGATATTTGGTATTTGCGGCGATTACAAGCGCGTCAAAAAAAGAATCGGGGTGATTGGCAACAATTAATAATGGTCCTCTTTGCTGAAGCGCCTGCTTGTTCTGTATTTTTATGGATACACAGAATATTTTAAGGGCTATTCGTATAATAAACAGTAGCGGGTGGTACAGCAAATTGTTTTTTTTGTAAAATAAACAAAATAGCCGCCCCTTTTTATAGGACGGCTATTTTTATTATTACTAACCCATCAAATATTATACGTTTTTAAGCAAAATTTATGCCTCTGCGGCAGCTGTTCTTGCCTCAATAACCTTAGCTCTAATTTTAGCCTCAATTTCGTTGGCTAATTCTGGATTATCGTGTAAAAGTGTTTTTACAGACTCTCTACCTTGGCCAAGTTTATTGGTGTCATAGCTAAACCAGCTTCCGCTTTTTTGAACAATACCAAGCTCTACGCCCATATCAATGATTTCGCCTAGTTTGCTAATACCTTCACCAAAAATGATGTCAAATTCTGCAGCTCTAAATGGTGGTGCTACTTTGTTTTTTACAACCTTAACTTTTACATGGTTACCAATTGCGGCATCACCATCTTTAATTTGCGTCATTCTTCTGATGTCTAAACGTACAGAAGCATAGAATTTTAAAGCGTTACCGCCGGTTGTTGTTTCGGGGTTACCAAACATGACACCAATTTTTTCACGTAATTGGTTAATGAAAATACAAACCGTTCCTGTTTTATTAATAGTTGCTGTAAGCTTACGAAGCGCTTGGCTCATAAGTCTTGCATGCAATCCCATTTTAGAATCACCCATTTCACCCTCTAATTCACTTTTTGGTACAAGTGCTGCTACCGAGTCAATTACCACTACATCTAATGCACCTGATAAAATTAAACGATCAGCAATTTCTAATGCTTGCTCACCATAATCTGGTTGAGAAACAAGTAAACTATCTACGTCTACGCCTAATTTTTTAGCATACGCACTATCAAAAGCATGCTCGGCATCGATGATTGCACACATGCCGCCCTTTTTTTGCGCCTCTGCGATTACATGAATAGCAACCGTTGTTTTACCAGAAGATTCTGGGCCATATATTTCAATAATTCTACCTTTTGGTAAACCACCTATTCCAAGTGCACTATCAAGCCCTATCGAACCTGTTGAAATCACTTCCATGGGTTCTTGGCTACGTTCGTTCATCATCATGACAGAACCCTTGCCATAGTCTTTATCTATTTTGTCGATTGTTAATTTTAGCGCCTTTAATTTTTCAGTGTTACTCATATGGTTGTTTTTACTTGTTACGTGCTAATAGATAACAAAGATAAGTACCCTTTGTTAATTAAACTAATTTTTTTAGTATTTTTTAGCTAATGGGTTTAGCGTGGCTTATTTTGTTACCGATGATTAAATGTAAAACAAGGTTTTTGAAAAGCCTCCCTGTATTTATGCGCATTTTATCTAGATGAGTCTAATGTATTGATTATCAGTATGTATTGGTCATATCGTAATCTACGCAAATAATATAATGTGCCTTATTTTGGTTCTCCGCTTCAAGTTTTTGTATGTTTTTTTGGCTAACGGTTGTAATGGTCTTTATTTTTAGTAAGGGGTTTGATTTTGCTAAATACCATCCAATACCCTCGTAGTTTTCGGAGTGATAAGAACCATTATAATGTATAAATAGGCTACCAGGAAGCTGCGTGGCTAGTATAAAATGCGCCATTGTTGCGTCTTTGCTGGCTTGTGCTTTTGGTAGATTTTCGCCGCCATGACCACCCATCATCGCAATCATGTTTTTATAGCCTGGAAGTTCAGGATCATATGCCATTGGAAGTGGTGCCATCCAAGATTTTTCCTGCGCGGTTAAACTATCAAGTGCTGTAAATCCTTTTTTAGAAACCAGTGATGCATATTTACGCGGAATATTAGTCGCCGTAAATGGAATGTTTTTTTCTTTAGCAAAATTTACAAGTGGTGCATAATCGGTTGGATAATTTTTCCATAAACGTGCCGATGAATCTAGTTGTTTCGCATTTATTTTTCCTTGTAAATAATGATCTAATGCTTGTTGATTGTCGCGCTCAAACATTTCGGCGCCAAGTGTTAATTTTCTTTTTTCAAATAAATCTTTGGTAACGCTTAATTGAAGCCAGTGTGCAATAGCGTTGTTATGGTATTCTCCAAAAAGCACAACATCGTTTTGTGCTAACACACGAATCATTTTTTTATAGCTTACTTTTTTTCCTTTGCTATTGTATAAAACAAAGGGTTTTTTTTTCTGCGCAAAAACGCCTAGAACAAAAAATAATACAGCAACTGAAACAATTAATTTTTTCATTTTATTTTTTATTTACCAACCGATTCCATAATCTTCACCGTTGTTAGAGCTGCCACCCCAAAGGCTTCCATGCTTCCAATCAAAAAATATAGCATTGATAGGACCACTACTTCTTGGATCAAAACTTAATTTGTAACCCATGTTTTTTAATTCGGTTCTAACTTTTTCTGGAGTATTTGTATTCAGTGTTAAATTACCTGGCTTTGGTTTTCTGTCTGCCATTTTATTGCCACCAAGTGATAACCATAGTTGATTGGAATTAATATTTGCTGCTTCTGCCGCTTGTTGCACCGTCATTCCAAATTCAACCATGTTTAAAAAAAACTGTAATAAATTTTGATCCTGCGTATCACCACCCTGCACCGCAAAAGATAAAAATGGTTTTCCGTCTTTTAAAGCCAGACTTGGTGTTAATGTAACGCGTGGTCTTTTTCCTGGCGCCACCACATTAAATGGATTTTGAATGGAATCTAAAACAAATGATTGCATGCGCTGACTCATGCCAACCCCCGTATTACCAGCAATACACGCAGGAATCCATCCGCCACTTGGCGTAATTGAAACCACCCATCCGCTGGTGTCTGCAGCTTCTACAGAGGTTGTTCCTCTCCATAAACGGTCATTATATAATTCATTGGCTATATCGTCGTTTTTAGCTATTTCAGAGCCGTCATGACTTGGTATAACCCCTGTTTTTCTAGTAGCTGTATCATTACTATACAGGGCCGCTCTTTGTTGTAATAATTTTAAATAAGGATTTTCTTTTCCCTCAAAAGGATAAGGATCTCCGGGGGCTGTATTTGGATTGTTAAAACCAGTAGGTATTTCTGAAGCTCTTTTTTTAGCGTAATCCTTACTCAGTAAGCCTTTGATAGGTATATGTTTAGAAAATAAGGGGTCTCCATAGTAAAAATCACGGTCTGCAAAACTTAAATTCATAGCCTGATATACGGTATGGATATAGGCTGGAGAATTATAACCCATTGATTTTAAGTCATAATTTTCTAGAATATTTAAAGCCTGAAGCATACTAGGACCCTGTGTCCATGATTGTAGCTTATAAACATCAATACCTTTATAATTGATTTGTAGAGGTGTTTCGATAATAGGTTTCCAATTGGCTAAATCTTGAAGGGTGATAAGACCACCTTGCTCCTGTGAACCCCTAACAAATTCCTGGGCAATATCGCCTTTGTAAAAACGGTCATAAGCAGCATAAATAGCTTCCTTTCTAGATTTACCTTTTTTAAGCGCTTGCTTTTCTGCGTCTACTAATTTTTGTAAGGTAGCGAGTAAATCTTTTTGAATAAATATTTCACCAGCTTCTGGTGCTTCTCTTTTTTCACCTAAGTGTGGTAATAAAACATTTTTACTATAAGGCCAATCTTTAATTCTTTGCTTACCGCGTTCAATACTATTTGCTGTTTGTGCATCAATTGGATACCCTGCAGCAAGTTGCATCGCTGGTTTTAAAACTTCTTCTAAACGCATGGTTCCATACTCAGCAAGCATCATACAAAGTCCACCAGGTGTACCAGGTGTTGTTGCTGCTAATGGACCATATTCGGGCGGATAATTCATCCCTTTATTTTTAAAAAATTCTGGTGTTGCACCCGTAGGAGCCACGCCCATGGCGGATATAGCAATAACTTGTTTTGTTTTAGGATTGTAAATTAACGCCTGTGTTTCACCACCCCAACTAAGTACATCCCACATCGTACAAGTGGCTGCTAACATAGCACAGGCTGCATCTACAGCGTTTCCGCCTTTATTAAAAATAATAGAACCAGCCGTTGCTGCAAGTGGTTTACCAGTGATGGCCATCCAATTTTTTCCATGCAATGGAGGTTTTTGAGTAGGTTGCGTTTTTGCTGTGTAAGACAGGATTAAAAAAGCAAATACAAATTTTAATATTTTCATAAGATTGAAATTACAAGATGCAATTGATTTTTTGTCATCTAATTTTTTTTAAGAAAATGTGTGTTAATAAATCCCGTAATAATAGATTTAATACCTTTTTATTTAATTAAACTATTACTATTACGGGTGTTAATACCTTAATAACCTTCTTATACACATACTCATATTTTTAGTGTTAACCGGTTATACACCTTAATACACATTTTAATACACTTTTTTTAAGACCTTTATTTAAATTTATCAACCAAAATTTAGTTTATGCATCAAGGTTATTCAATGATAAAAATTTTAGTATCCACTAGTTGTATACTGTTAATTAACTGGGTGTAAAATGAGTTTATTTTAGCCTCATACCCCTAAAAGCCAGTTTACCCCTCTATTTGTTCTACTTCTATTCACATAAATTTTATAAAAAAAGGCGGTTTTCCACCTAAAATACTACTTATTAACCCTTAGTTTGTGGATAGAAATAAGGCCGCAATACCTTATTTTTGCCCTCCGGTAAATTGCCGGTCATTTTATTTATTATAATTCGTTTTTATGTCTGTTATTCAAAGTATTCGTGACAGAGGCACGTGGATCATTTTTACTATTATCGCTGTAGCCTTAATTGCTTTTATATTACAAGATGGTGTTGGTAGAGGCGGAAGCGCTTTTTCAAATACAACAACCATTGGTGAAGTAAATGGTCAAAAGTTAGAAAGAGTTGCTTTTGAAGAAAAATTAGCAATGCAAGAAAAAATGTATGCGAGTCAGGGTGCACAAAGAGATCAACTCATTGGTTCATTATGGAATCAAGAAGTGGACCGTTTATTAATTGAAGGAGAGTGTGCTAAATTAGGTTTACAAGTAACGGCTAAAGAATTATCAGAAATTTTATTTTCTGAAAATTCTCCACTAAAACAAGAGTTTACAGATCCTGCAACAGGCTTATTTAAAGTAGAAGATGCAAAAAAAGCATTTGCTCAAATTAAAAAAAGTAAAAATGCAGATCAAATCAAAATGATCAATCAGGTTTATATTCAACCTATTTTAGAACAAGCGATTCGCAATAAATATAGCGTGCTATTACAAAAATCTGCTTATGTTCCTAAGTGGATGGTTGAAAAACAAGCTGCCGATAATAATCAAATAGCTAGTGCTTCTGTTGTATTTGTGCCTTACGCAAGTATTGCTGATAGTACGATTAAAGTAACAGATAATGATATTGCTGCTTATGTAAAAGCACATGCATCTGCTTATAAAAAAGAGGAAGAAACAAGATCTATTGCTTATGTTTCTTTTAGCGCCGTTCCTAGTAGTGCTGATAGTGCTACTGTATTAGCAGAGGTTTCTTCTAAGAAGCAAGATTTTGAAACTGCCACAGATAACGCATCTTTCTTAAATAGAGTGGGAAGTGATTTACCTTTTTATGATGGTTATTTTAGTAAGAGTAGAATGCAGCAGGTTAATAAAGACACGCTTGTTAAAATTCCTACAGGAACTGTTTACGGTCCTTATGTAGATGGCAATGCTTATGTATTAGCTAAAATGGTGGGTATTAAAAACTGGCCAGATAGCGCTAAAGTTCGTCATATTTTAATTGGAACAGTTAATCCACAATCTGGTCAACAAATTAGACCTGACAGTGTTGCAAAGAAGCTAGCCGATTCTATTAAAATAGCGGTAGCGGGTGGTGCAGACTTTAATGCACTTGTTCAAAAATATTCTGATGATGGAGGAAGTAAAGCAAAGGGTGGAGTATATGATTATTTTGCTCAAGGTCAGATGGTTGGCTCGTTCAATGATTTTTCTTTTGATAAACCTGTGGGTACTAAAGATGTTGTAAAGTCTGAATTTGGCTACCACTATACAGAAGTTTTAGACCAAAAGAATTTCGCACCAGCTTACAAAATTGCTTATTTATCTAAAGCAATTGTTGCTAGCGGCGAAACAGTAACAGCAGCCTCTACAGCAGCAGCCTCTTTTGTTGCAAGCAGTAAGTCTCAGAAAGATTTTGAGCAAAATGCGCTTAAAAATAAACTCCAAATACTCAATGGTGTTGACATTAAGAAAAACGACTTTACAATAACCGGCTTAGGTAAAAGTAGAGAAACGGTTCGTTGGGTGTATGATAATAAAGTAGGCGCTATTTCTGAGCCTACCGAAATCGGCGACGCTTATATTGTTGCTATGATTACTTCAATTGGAGAAAAAGGAACCATGGGTGTGTCTGAAGCAAAGCCACTTGTTGAAGGTCTTGTAAGAAATGAATTAAAAGCAAAACAAATTATAGCATCAAAGTTTAAAGGATCTTCTTTAGAAGATTTTGTAAAGAGTTCTGGTTTTCCAGCACAGCGTGTTGATAGCTTAAGTTTTGCTTCTCCGTTTGTACCTGGTGTTGGTGCTGAACCAAAAGTTGTAGGCGCTGCATTTAATAAAGCCTTGATTGGCAAAACCACCTCAGCTATTGAAGGCACTTCTGGTGTATTTGCTGTGAAGCCCGAAAACATTGGTGCTACAGCGGTTATGCAAGATGCGGCTGCTTTGAAAGCAACACTTTTACAAGCGGTTCAGTCTAATGTATACAGAGGTTTTGAAGCAATTAAAAAAGCTGCAAAAATCACTGATAACCGTTCTACTTTTTATTAGTAGATTTTAATAATGAATTAAAAAGCCTCGCTATTTTTTAGCGAGGCTTTTTTTATTTATAGTAATGATGATCTTCAATTTCTTTTCTAACATTTTCTGGAACCAAATAACGTATTGTTTTTTGGTCTTTTATATTTTCTCTAATTCCTGTAGCAGAAATATTTAAGAGTGGTGCATTTAATATTGTAACATTAGCGCCGAGTGTATCAACACTTTCAAAACCAGGTCGCAGGTATACATAAAACGCATATTTTTTTAAAAGCACATCTGCATTTTTCCAACGCGCAATATTAATAAAACCATCGCTTCCCATAATTATAGAGAACTCGTGCTGCGGATACTTTTCTTCAAGATATATAAGCGTGTCGATCGTATAAGAGGGGCGCGGTAATTTAAACTCAACATCAGAGGCCCTTAATCTTGCTTCATCGTTTTCTATAGCTAGGTTTACTAAGTGTAACCGGTCATATTCATTGAGAAGAGATCCAGCTGTTTTAAATGGATTTTGCGGAGAAACCACAAACCAAACCTGTTGTAGTTCGGTTCTGTTCACGACGTGACTCGCGATCATCAAATGACCGTGGTGTACAGGATTAAATGAACCAAAATATAAACCTATTTTCATCTAAGTAATTGATAATCAACAATTTGTGAGTTTATTCGACATCTTGAGTCACTATAATACTGTCTGCTTCACTTATACGCAAGCTTAAATGATATCCAGAAACCTCTATAGATATTGGATCGCCGAGGGGTGCAACTTGAACTACTTTTACTGGTTCACCAGGTACACAACCCATTTCCAATAATTTAATATAAAGCTCATCTTTTTCAAATGAGTGAATGATGCCTCTTTCCCCCGCCTCTAGTTCTGATAATTTTTTCATACACATTTGTGTTTTTTGCGCTTCCCGCAAAGGTACCGTTCGCCGCAAAGAAAATGTTACGAAATTTGGAGTTAAACTTAACTTGCACCCATGCAAAAAGTAAATTTCCAAAAGGCCGACTCTGCGCTTACCTTACCAGCAAAAACAGCGTTAAAACTGTTTATTGAAAGCTTATTTAAAAAGGAGAAGACCCCGCTTGCTGCCATCAACTTTATTTTTTGCTCTGACAAATACCTTTTGTCTATTAACCAGCAGTTTTTAAACCACGACTACTACACCGATATTATAACGTTTGGCCTGCATGATAAGGGGGCCCCGGTTGTTGCCGAGGTTTATATAAGCATAGATAGGGTCAAGGATAACGCTAAAACACATGGCGTTACGTTCACCAACGAAATGCTTCGGGTACTTTTTCATGGAGCGCTCCATTTATGTGGTTACAAGGATAAGAGCAAGGCCGACATTTTGATGATGCGCGCTAAAGAGGAGGCATACCTTAAGCGTTATACTAAAAAGTAGGTTCCACGTGGAACAGCCCCACATATAATTGCGCATGATTCCCGCAGTGTTCCACGTGAAACACCCAAATCTAACCGGCTAGCACCTTGTTTTCTTTTTGATTGGATTATCTTTGCACCCATGTTTCCAGATTATGATGTTATTGTTGTAGGTGCCGGACACGCGGGTTGTGAAGCCGCCGCGGCCGCTGCTAACCTAGGAAGTAAAGTGCTCCTAGTTACTATGAATATGCAAACCATTGCCCAAATGAGCTGTAACCCAGCCATTGGCGGTATTGCCAAGGGACAGATTGTGCGTGAGATTGATGCAATGGGTGGGTATACTGGACTCGTTACAGATGCAAGTACCATTCAATTTAGAATGTTGAATAGGAGCAAGGGGCCGGCTATGTGGAGCCCACGCGCGCAAAACGACCGTATGTTGTTTGCGGCCAAGTGGAGAGAGATGCTAGAAGAAACCCCCAATGTAGATTTTTACCAAGACACCGTGCAGGGCTTAATCATAAAAGATAACAGAGCGGGTGGGGTAATTACGGGCCTGGGTCATGAGATTAGATCAAAAACAGTAGTGGTTACCTCGGGTACCTTTTTAAATGGGATCATTCATATTGGTGAAAAACAGTTTGGCGGAGGACGTGTAGCGGAAAAAGCCGCAACGGGTATCACCGAGCAGTTGGTGGCGCTTGGAATGGAGAGTGATCGA
>Ga0102922_1000385_pt1 | contig 9561 bp, 9 predicted proteins | sample Colrivmeta1569A3_FD_81569 | JGI IMG/M metagenome (GOLD analysis project Ga0102922, IMG submission 81569) | Estuarine microbial communities from the Columbia River estuary - metaG 1569A-3 | ecosystem: Environmental > Aquatic > Marine > Intertidal zone > Estuary | place: USA: Columbia River Estuary... | reverse complement strand
GGCAGGCGCACTCAACGCGGTATCAGCAGATGGTAGTGTGAGTGGCATGAACGCAGGAGGTGGATTTTCGACGGCATCTACTATGCCAGAAGCAGATATTGCGGGACCTGCTTGTGTGCTGCGTCCAGGTGATCCAGGATTTGAAGATTGTGAGGCTTGCCAGTAATCAAAAAATGGAATGTCCGGTGAAGCACTGCCGGACATTTCTTTATTCGCTTTAAAAATTATCGTTGTTGGCGGAGCCGAGAATTAGAGGGGTGCTCCAAAAATAACAACATCATAAAAAGGAAAAAACATGTTAAATTGGGATGATGAAATATCGCCTGTGGCCGCAGACTTGCGTGTGCCACTAGAGACTGTAGAAAAAACACCTGCATCATTGGTGCTCACACAAAACCAGGCGACTAATCATGACATTGTTCATGAAGTAGCAGATGGCACTAAAAACGCCAAACAAGAAGGTGCGAGTCGTCGCGTGAACGCGGCTGACAAGCGCATCATCAATGGACAAACTGACGTGAATCAATTGGTGCCATTTAAGTACAAATGGGCATGGGACAAATATCTCGCGGGTTGCGCCAATCACTGGATGCCGCAAGAAATTAACATGCAACGTGACATCGAGCTGTGGAAAAATCCAAACGGATTAACTGAGGATGAACGTCGCCTAGTTAAACGCAATCTCGGCTTTTTCGTGACAGCAGATTCGCTTGCTGCGAACAACATCGTACTGGGAACCTATCGCCACATCACTGCGCCGGAGTGTCGCCAATATTTGTTGCGTCAGGCATTTGAGGAGGCAATACACACACATGCATATCAATATATCGTCGAGTCGCTTGGCTTGGATGAGTCTGAAATCTTCAATGCGTATCACGAGGTCGATTCTATTCGTGACAAAGACGAGTTTTTGATTCCTTTTATCGATACGCTGACAGATCCTGCATTTCAGACTGGCACAATGGAAAATGATCAAAAACTTTTGAAGTCACTGATCGTTTTTGCGTGCTTGATGGAGGGCTTATTTTTCTATGTCGGCTTCACTCAGATTCTTGCGTTAGGTCGACAAAACAAAATGATGGGTGCTGCTGAACAGTACCAATATATTTTGCGCGACGAATCGATGCACTGTAATTTTGGGATTGATTTAATCAATTCGATCAAATTAGAAAATCCGCATTTATGGACACGGGAGTTTAAAGAAGAAATTAAATCGCTTTTCATACGTGCGGTGGAATTGGAATACTGCTACGCAGAAGACACGATGCCGAGAGGTGTGCTTGGTTTGAATGCTCCAATGTTCAAGGGGTATTTAAGGTTCATTGCAAATAGACGAGCGCAACAGATCGGCATTGATCAGATGTTCGACCAAGAAGAAAACCCATTCCCTTGGATGAGCGAAATGATCGATTTAAAGAAGGAACGTAATTTTTTTGAGACTCGTGTCATTGAGTATCAAACTGGTGGTGCCCTTAACTGGGAATAATGGAATTTTTGTTGTAAGTTTTATGCGTCACCTTTACCGCCTATCCTGATTTAATTAGGGTTGGCGGTTTTTTTTTGCTTGACACTGTAACGTTGCGTTACTATATTTAAAGTTAGATTATTAGATTTAATTATAGTTAGTAAGAATGCACAATAATTTGAAAGGTCGTCTTTGAGCGAAATTAAAGTACCTGGATTGTTCGAGCGATGGTTTGCATTAGAGCGATCAACTGGAAGGGCTGTGACCGATATTCTTAGTGACCTGAACGCAGTAGCTGGAACCAATTACAAACACAATTGGCCGTCGGTTGTCGCTGGACGTGGATTTGAGTTGGAGCGATGTCCAGTTGAGGTGCGACGGTACATGATGCGCAAAGTGCTTGCAGATGAGTTGAGTGCTATGGGAATTAATCTGACGAAGAAACAGTTAGATAAATTGGTTATTTTCTTGACTTAGTAACGCTACGTTACAATAATTTGGCATGATTATCTCTATTCTGGACTCAAATCCAGGCATGAGAGCATTGCAAAGGCGTTATTACAATAGGAAAATAACATGCGCATTAGAACTCTTGTTCAATACGAGACAGGCATTGCAGAATCGGGTGTCGGTCGTGTCGTTGATTTTGACGAAGAAACTGAGATCGTGACCGTCCAAGACGTTGACGACAATAGCACGTGGCGTGGTTCTGTAGATCACGCTACGATAATCGAAGAATAGCAAATCTTGGCAAGCGAATTTCACGATCAATTGAATTGTTAGATCGCTGAAGGAATCATCGCTCTTCAGATTGGTGAAGACGTAAAATTAGTTGTGTTGGCAAGGCAATAATTCAGAAGAATTTAGCGAGGTTAGCTTGAAAACAACAAATCAAGATTGCCAAATATTGGAAAAGCTTCGGTCAGATGATGACTCAATATTGCAGCGTGCTCTATATGACGAATCTACAATACTAATCCTCACTGCGAAAAATCAGCGCCATTCCGCAAAATTAGAAAATGAATTCGATCTTCGAAGATCATTAGATCAAGCATGGGCATTGATACCATTTGAATTGCGTGGTGTTGAACCCAACAAATCTCTTCTTTTTCACGATAACGGAGACTCGCTTTTAACACAACGATTGAAAGAAAAGTTGGACTTGACGGAGTTTTTGCAATTAGCGATCTCAATACTTACTGCCGTTTCGCGTATGCACAGATCTGGCATCGTACACAAAGAACTCACTCCAAATAATCTGCTGATTAACGCAAAAACAAGCGATGTTCATATCACAGGCTTTGGTTTGGCTTCTAGGATGCCGCGAGAAACGCAACAGCCGGTACCTCTAGAGGTAATTTCTGGAACATTTGCCTATATGTCACCTGAGCAGACGGGGCGCATGAATCGGTCAATCGATTCGCGCAGTGACCTTTATACATTGGGTGTTATTTTTTATGAGATGCTAACTGGATCCCTGCCATTCAATGCTAACGATCCATTAAGTTGGGTTCACTGTCATACATCGCGTATAGCTGCTCCACCATCACAATTGCGCCCTGAAATACCGTCGATTCTTTCGAAAATTATTATGCGCTTACTCGCAAAAACTGCGGAGACGCGTTACCAAACTGCGCACGGTGTCGAATCGGATTTGAGAAAATGTCTCACTTCATTTAGGGAAACCGGAGAAATGGGGTCGTTTGTCCTAGGTGATCGGGACGTCTCTGGAAAAATTATCGTTCCAGAAAAGCTATACGGCAGAGAAGTTCAGCGTGACCAACTTATGCATGCAGTCAATCGCGTAATAACGAATGGAAGCGTTGAATTGGTCACAATATCAGGCTACTCAGGAATAGGTAAAACTTCACTAGTTAATGAAATCCATAAAGTTACTAGCAGCCAAAGTGCGCTTTACATTTCGGGAAAGTTTGACCAATACAAAAGAAACGTTCCATATGAGACATTAACGTTTGCATTTAAGGGGCTTGTAAATCAGCTTCTCACAAAAAAAGAAGAAGAATTGGTTGAGTGGCGCACTGCAATTTTGCAAGCTGTAGGCTCTTATGGCGATCTTATCTGCGAATTAATACCGGAACTTGAATTTGTAATTGGCAAACAAACGAAAGTTGTTGATATTGGTGCCGCTGAAGCAAATTATCGTTTCCAACTAGTATTTAGTCGATTTCTCAGTGTTTTTGCGACTGCTGAACATCCCGTCATCATGTTTCTTGATGATCTTCAATGGGCTGACTCGGCAAGTTTAAAAATGATTGAAAACTTTATCACCAATAACGAAATACGGTTCTTTCTATTAATTTGCTCTTATCGTGATAACGAGGTAACTGTCGCTCATCCTGCCATGCTAGCACTTGAATCAATCAAAAGGCGAGGTGCTATAGCTAGCGACATACTCTTAACTCCATTAACTCGCAACGACGTATCTCAACTTGTTGCGGATTCTATGGTTGGTAGTACAGGAACTTCCGTTGTCGCAGACTTGATTTATGAAAAATCGATGGGGAATCCGTTTTTTACAATCCAATTCTTAACGACATTGGCCGCAAATCAATTAGTTCAATATTGCGAAAGGGAGGGTACTTGGACCTGGCAAGTCGATCAAATCGCATCTCTTGCTTATACCGACAATGTAATTGATCTCATGATCGAAAGATTGCGGCAATTGCCTAATGCAACAATAGAAATACTTCAAATTTTTGCATGTATAGGTCAAAGCGTTGATGTGACAATACTTGCGCGGGCATGCCAAAAATCATTAGATGATGTGTATGACGGATTATGGCCTGCCATATTGGATGGGATTGTTGTTTTGAATGATGCGTCGTACAGATTTCTTCACGATCGGATACACGCGGCAGCATACTCACTCATTGATGTATATCAACTGCCCAGTGTTCATTTGACGATAGCAAGATTATTTTTATCTCAAATGACAAATGATGAAATCGAGATGCAATTATTTGACATAGTGAACCATTTAAACAATGGGCTTTCTCGCATACATAATAGAAATGAAAAAGACAAAGTTATTTCGCTCAATATTCGAGCTGCATTTAAAGCAAAAGATTCGATTGCATACGCTGCGGCACAACACTATTTTTTGCAAGCTATAGCGCTTTTGCATGTCAATACTTGGGTAGAAGATTATGAAAAAACATATAACCTGTATCTAGCACTAGCTGAGTGTACTTACTTAGATGCCAAATTTGACCAATCGGACGAATTTTTCAAAGTAGTTCTTAAGAACGCAAAATCGAACATAGACAAGGCCAAAGTTCATAATTTGCGTACATCTCTGTATCAAATAACGGGACAATATGATAGGGCGGTTACTGCATCGATCGAAGCATTTAGTTTATTTGATATTTCTTTGCCGTCTAAGGCCGACTTAAAATCAGAAATTGAAAATGAAATGCAGCAAGTCGCCATTAATATGCGAGGGCGCAAAATTATTGATCTCCTCGATGCACCAGTTACTGATGATCCAGAGATAACAACAAAATTAGATGTATTCTCCGCTGCTATTCCTCCCTTTTTTGCTTCTAGGGCTGCGCTATTTCCATTAATAACGCTAAAAGCCATCAATCTTTCATTGGTTCATGGAAATACAGTTGCTTCATGTACAGCATACTCAACGTATGCATTGTTATTAATATCGTACGGAGATATAGCAAACGCTTTTGAATTCTCATCAATATCGCTTCAACTAAACGAGCGATTTAAAGACGTTGCCAGAAGGGGGAGACTGCTCTTTATGCATGGGTGCTTTATTAATTTTTGGAAGCAATCATTTGCTAAAACAATCCCTTATCTGGAGCAATCATTTTTGGCTTGTTCTGAGTCCGGTGACATGCCCTTTGCTAGTTATTCTTCATATGTTTTGCCAACGCAAATACTAGAGAAAAATGAGCGTATCGAGACTCTTTTAAAGACAACAAATACTTATTTGGCATTTGCAAATAACAATCGCAATGAAGTAGTTCAGAAAACGATTCTGTGCATACATCAAGTTGCTTTATGCATGATTGGACAAACCAACGGCGATGGAATCTTGGACGATGGAAAATTTAATAAATCTGAAGTATTAAGTTTTTTTTCTAAAGCAAAATTCGAAATTGGCGCGGTACGTATGCATGTAATGCAGCAAATTGCATCTTTTGTTTTTCATAATTATGAGGACGCTTTGTCGGCTGCGAAATTAGCATCATCTCAAATTGGCGTTCTACGCGCTACTTCAAGCGAAGCTACTCATCACTATTATTACGCATTGACCTTAACTGCGCTTTTCACAAGGGTCTCCGTTGAACAGCAATCAGAATTCAAGGAAGTATTGGTTGAACATTTGTTGAAATTGCAGCGATGGGCAGAAAATTGCCCAGATAACTATCAAAATCGATATCTACTGGTACAGGCTGAGATGGCCCGAATAGAGGGACGTAATGATGAAGCTATGTACTTGTATGACAATGCGATTGATTCTGCACACACACACGGCTTTATACAAAATGAAGCAATGTGTTATGAATTGGCAGCTAATTTTTATAAACAACTTGGTCATACAAGAATAGAGCTATCTTATTTATTTCACGCCCGTAGATGTTACATGGCGTGGGGTGCAACACGGAAAGCGGATCAACTAACCATACGAATACCATCTTCATATAAATCGGACAATAAAGACGACAGTGCAATTCTTTCTTCTCAGTTGGATATGAAAAGCGTCTTCAAAGCTTCTCAAGCCGTATCTAGTGCGATCGTTTTAGATAATTTGATAGAGACCCTTCTTCGTATTGTCGTAGAACATGCTTGTGCAACCGGAAGCGTGTTGCTTCTACAAAATGAAACTGCATATGAGGTGGTAGCAGAAGTAACCGTTAAAAATTCCGAAGTTTTCGTTAAATCAGTTAAAGATGGTGCTACAAGTTCTAAATATCCAAAGTCCATGGTGCAATATGTGATGCGTACAAGGCAACATATTCACATTGACGATGCCAGGACTGAAAACCTCTATTCTAATGACCAATATGTTCGTGAGTCATTACCTATTTCAGTTCTTTGCTTGCCACTGCTAAATCAAGGTAGCCTAACAGGTATTTTATATATTGAAAATAATTTAGCTTCATCTGTATTTACGCCAAATCGACTTGCAATTCTTGAGCTCATTGGCTCACAAGCCGCAATATCGTTAGAAAACGCAAGACTTTATAACAATCTTATCTCCGAAAATAGCGAGAGGAAAAAAGCTGAACTTGAACTACAGGCGCACCGCGATCAGCTTGAGCTAACGATTGCAGAGCGGACACAAGAAATAATCAATCAAAATAAGAAATTAGAAGATGCTTACAAGGCTATTGAGGAGGTCAGCTTGACTGATCCGTTGACAGGCCTGCGAAATAGGCGTTTCCTGATGCAGCACTTAGATTTAGACATTGCACTTTGTCTGCGTCGCTATGTTGAGAGTATGGAGAACAAATTAAATGCTGCGATTGATGGACTTGATATAGTGTTCTTTATGGTGGATCTTGATCATTTTAAAGAGGTCAATGACAAACATGGACACTCTGCAGGCGATCAAGTATTAATTCAAATACGTGAGCGGTTGCAAGAAGTATTTAGAGATGCTGACTATCTAATTCGATGGGGCGGTGAGGAGTTTTTGGTTGTTGCCCGAGCGACAAATAGAGAGTCTGCACCAATGGTGGCAGAACGAGTTCGTATAGCATTTTCAGATCGCGCATTCGTACTAGACGATGGCACAAAATTAGCAAAAACATGCTCTATCGGTTATGCCTGCTTCCCTTTTTTTCGAGAGCATCCTCGACTTTTGTCTTGGCAGCAGGTTGTAGAGCTTGCTGACCAAGCTTTATATAAGTCTAAAAACGATGGAAGAAATACTTGGGCCGGTGTTAGTGGAGGTGACTGTATTAATTTGGATAACGTGGCAAAACGGCTACTAAGTGATTTTGATGGTGCGTTAGAAAAAGGCGAGATTGAGATGGATTCCAAGTAACGCCGCGCATTCTGGCCAACAGAACACCGCGAGAATCCCATCGCTATAGCCATGGGGAGGTTTAGGACGTTATAATGGTGCGATTAACGCACTCTTTTAGGATTGTGAGTAAATCCCAACGTGGGAAATGAAAGAAATCTATTGAGGAAAAAATGCAAAACCAAAACACTGATGTAACGGCGCTGACGCGCATTTTGGCGGAACGTGCTGGTGTCAATGTATTCGAGATCGATAAAGGAGCCAGCATGGCCGGAATAATCCGAGAAGCCGAAAAGATTCGACAACTTAAAAAGACATACGGAGTCCGGTTCCTGCCGCGGCAAGTGATTCGGCGTTCTATGAACAAAGGCATCAACCCCTTTAAGGATTGAATGAAAGAAGCGATGCAGTATCCGAAAGGAGATCTACGCCGAATGTTGAGTGTACTTGCTGCTATAGATTCGATAGAGCAAGCAACGCTTGTGAAGATCGTAGCACTAACGAATATCGACAAGAAAACCGTCACGAATTTGATTGCTCAGGCACGCGAACAGGCGGGCGTTTCAATCGTGAAAAATGGGGCAGTGTACTCAATTGAAAACTGGGGTGCAGTGATTAAAAAATCAGGTGCAAAAATGTGCTTTACAGGTGCATTAAACGCACCTAAAATATAAGCCATCGAAACTCAACGTAATGCGAATCAAAAAATCGGAAACGTTTCAATGATTAAGGCTTTTGTTTTTGGTGTCTGGATTATTGTGATTGCGCTGATTCTCGAATTGGGCAAAGCAGAAATCATCATCCACGCGATGCTTAACGTGATGACGCTTGAACAGAAAATGAAAGTTGCCGCACAACTTGAGGCGTCGGGTGTGTCGCCTGATGGCATGACTAGGGCAAACGAACGTCGAGCCGTGCTACAAGCGTTCGGCGCATAACATTGGAGAACTTTTTGAAATCAAAGAAAAATTTCGCTCTTACAGCACTCATCATCGTCATGTCATTTTCTGCTACTGCAGGAGCCGACAATAAACCGGATTTTTATGTGGCACTTTCTTCGGTATCTGAAGGGCTTGCAACAGAGACATTTGTGGTTGACCAATATCTTGAGACTCGTTGTGGCAGGCCTCAGTCTATCGAACATCTTAAAACAATAGCGGGTAAGAATTTTATGCCAGTGTTTCATGCACTCCGAGTTGGAAATATCAATGAGTTGAAGACAAAACTTGCTTCGCTTCCCTGCGATCAAAGGCAATAGAAGAAAGTCAAAAAACGAAAGAGAGAAAAATTCTTATGTACAGAAATTTATACAGAGTATTTAGAGACCGTAATTCAGCGCCAGTGTTTACAACGCGATTCTATATTCTTGCATTGCTACATCATGTTTTATTTAATCGCGACGGTAAGGACAGATGCATTATCTATGGCAACGGCAACACACCATTTATCGGTAATCGGTAATAAAAGGTCTAGCCATGAACCGCCTTTTCAATCAATTAACACTTGGCCTGTGGGGTGCTATGGCCCTTGGTTTTAGTGTCATGTCAAAGAGTTGGTCCACCCTCCTAAATCTCGCGGCTGTGGGCCTTTTCTTCGCTGTGGGCACCTGGGCTTCCAGCTCATTAAAAGACGGTCGGCCTGGTGTTCGCCGCCTGGCTATCGCGCTGTCTTGCTTCTTCTTTGGAGTCATCCTCTTCGGCTTCATTTCGACGGTCGAACGGCTGTACCTGGTCAATGGTGCAACCTATCCGGCTTGGCTGGCCAAACGTGACCTTGGCACGCTGCCGCAAGATGCCTTGATGCGCTTTACTGGCGGACCCGACTGCAAGGGCGGCGCAGAGATTTTTGACAAGGAAGACGGCAATTCTGTGATTCGGTGCGGCGGGTTCCTTTGGTACGAATCCAAGACCTATACCGTTCAGATTCAACGCCAAAAAGGGGGTGTCTTGTGAAAGCGTTCTTCACCTGGTTTTTGAATAACGCCCTGGTCGCTGTGGCCATGACGTTAAGCGGCGGAATCGTTGCTGGCATCTATCAAGCGCAAGAGGTTTCAGGCACTCAATACCGCGTTCTTGTCGATGCCTGG
>Ga0102922_1000369_pt1 | contig 9749 bp, 8 predicted proteins | sample Colrivmeta1569A3_FD_81569 | JGI IMG/M metagenome (GOLD analysis project Ga0102922, IMG submission 81569) | Estuarine microbial communities from the Columbia River estuary - metaG 1569A-3 | ecosystem: Environmental > Aquatic > Marine > Intertidal zone > Estuary | place: USA: Columbia River Estuary... | reverse complement strand
CGCTTGAAACTTGAAAATCGGTGTTAGGTGCAGTGATGGTGATGTTACCTGGTGCACCGGTGAGGTTCACGCCCGATAATGAAATCGTTTGAGCGGCAGATGCCTCACCCGTGGTAATGTTACCAAATGCATTGACGGTTCCTAGTGTTAAACCGGGTACAGGCACGGAGGCTCCGGCTGTAACAGAAGCCCATGTAGCGCCTGCTAAGATGGCGTCAATCTGTTGTGTGGATGCCGCTGCTGCAGAACCTTGTCTGAGGTAAACAGCACCGATAGTCGTGGCATCAGTAGCAACACCGGTAACACCTGAAATCGTAGCAGTAGTTTCTGTACCACCCAGTGCAGGATTTACCCAGAGGTCAACCACATCATCGGTAGTCGTTCCCGTGTTGTATGTATATTTTACTACCACAAAGTAGGTTGTGCCCAATGTTCTTGAAGTGGTTTCGTAGGTAACAGTCGAGCTTCCTTTACTTACACCAAACAAAAAACCGCCGGCTCCATCCGTTTTTGCATAAACCCGAAGGGGAAAAATGCTCGTGGTTTGAAACATGCCGATGAAATAATCTCCCGTTTGAATGGCACTGATGTTTACCATGAAGGACACATAGGCCGTGCCCGTAGTGATTGCGCTTGAAAATGGACGATTCGCATCTTCACCGGAAGTTGTCATGGTGACAGCATTGCCAACGCCCGAGCCTGGATGCCCCGCGTAGGTCAATCCTGGTGAGGTAACAGTCAACGCATTGGTTCCCGCACCGGAGTAGGCTGTCCATCCATTTGCGGAAAGCAATTGTCCAGTCGTGTATGTAAAATCTTCCGTAAGCAATTGCCCGTATGTGACAAGTGACAGCGAAGCGGCGAATACGAGTGTTAGAAATTTTTTCATTCGAATCATATTTGGTGTTTGGGGCGGATACGTATTAATTCCAACTCAATTGAAAATCATCCATGGCCGATGAAGCGCGACTACCACTTCCGGTGGTTGCGCTCAAGGTCACGACACGGATCCAAACTTTTTGATTTTGATTATTCAGATTGGAGCCAAAATTCACCGTCACATTTGTTCCGCCAAAAGCATTGGACGTGGTCAATGTAGCTGGCGTGGAAGCGATCGGCGTAAAGCTGGTTGGCGCATCTCCAAATCCATAATCAACGATCCAATTGGTTGTGCGACCGATGGCATTATCAAGTGATTGGATCTGGAAATTCATTTGAAAATTGGATTTACCGGTCGTGTTGTCGAGCAATACCACAAAGGCACTTCCCGGGTCATAACCGGTGCTGCTGGTTTGACGGATACCGAATGTGCGATTGGTCGATGCCCCCTGCGCAGTAGCATCACTGGTGGCAGTGAGACCGGTTGCCGACGCAAAATTCTTAGCCCCGGCACTGGTTTGACTCCAAGCCGTTGGCGCCCACCCACCAAAGGGAGTCATATCACCCGTTCCGATCGAAGAGGCAGTGGCTCCCACTTTTGCATAAAAGCCTTGAGGCAATCCAGCGGAGATCGCATCAAAATTCTGGTTGTAGGGCGAGGTGGTCAGCGGAAGTCCCGTACCAGCGGGCGGAGGAGGTCCTCCCCCGGCGACCACATCCGTGGTCGGATTCCGGATGCCCACTTGGAAAGTGGTTGCAAAGGGAGTCAGGTATCCAATCAACGAAGTAGCCGATGTTGGATAAGCAGCCGTTGCAAACGTGGCAGCAGATGACGTATACGCCACCATGGTTCCGGTTGCATCGGTCAGGTTCACACTGCCGCTCCATTTGCCGGAAGTTCCACCAGTGAGTGAACTGATGTTTGTGATTTTGATCAAGGTCGATTCCCAACTTTCAAAATTGGTGATGATGTCGCCGATCGTGGCTACGCGCGGGACAATGGTTTTTCCGGTCGCTTTCAACGATGCATAACCCGAGGGAACATTATTGAGTTGCAACAAGCCATTGAATTCAGAGAGTTCCATGCCGGTCACATTCACATCGATCGAGTCGCCTAAATTGAACGTATGGTTGGCATCAAAACGAACAGCGATGCCGGCCAATCCGGTTCCCTGTTGCAAGTAGATATTGCGTGTGTTCAGGTTATTGGTCGATTTGTCACTGATCACCACGCCGGAAATGCGTTTGCCATTCGGACCATACGTAGTCGTTCCGGTAAACAGCGCACGAAGATCAGAGATGTTCATGGGCGTTGTCGGACCGGAACCGCATCGGGCGCCGGTGAGTTGCAGATCACTTTCATCCCGAATCGTCAACTGCTTCGTTGAACCGAAGTAAGAATAGATTCCAATAATGTCGCCGTTGCCGTCGGGCAGATTCTTTGTAGCGAAATTGGCATAGTTGCTCGTACGAAGTGTGATCTTGTTCGTAGCGGGATTGCTGCAGGCCTGTACAGTGCGATTGCCGGAAGCATCTACATCTGCATATGCTTTAGACGTATCTGCGGTACTGATTTCGTGTCCCACCAATTTGATCAACGTGCTTACATAACGATCTTGCAGGGTGGTCGTCAGTTGGGAAATGTTGACCACAACGGGCTCCAAGGGCTGATTCAAGGCGCCACGATAAATGTGTTCGGGTTGCAGATTCGTAGCCAGCAAGGTTACGCCTCCATTGCTCAAATAATTGGAATCCAATCCGCCTCCAAGCTGAAGCGTACCATTGTATTGCCCAAGAAAGAGTCCTTTGCATTTCACGTAGATCTTACGTCCTACAGGGTAGTTCGTATAATGATTGCCTCCAGCAATACGCAACAAAATACCTCCTGATCCGTCCTGCATAGCGATCTGCTGGTAGTAGTTTCCGCTGCGATCGTCGCAGGAAACCACCCCTTCGATGATCACGTCATCGTTGATGGCCACCGCCTGCCCAATGGTGTACCGGGTTTTCAAACTTTGGATGGTGGTGTTGGCCACCAAGCCCGGATCGCCCAATACAGGTGGTTCTGCGATCTCTTTTTTACAAGCAAACTGGATCGTGATCAGCGCCATCCCGATCAGCAAAAACGATTTGGAGAACGAAGAAAGATGAGTCGTTGTCATATGAATGAGTTTCAAATCCGATTAATTGGCATCGGCCGCAGAGCGGATGGCCATTTGTTTAGTGGTGTTGAATGGGCTGAGATAACCGGTGATGCGTTGGGCATTCACTGGATAAGTCGTTGCCGCAAAACCGGCGAATGAAGAGGTATATACAATTAAACTGCCCGTTGCATCGTTCACATTGACGCTGCCCGACCAAGTGCCGGTTGTACCGCCGGTCACCGAAGTAATTCCGGTGATTTGCACCAACGTAGATTCCCAAGTCTCGTAATTGGTATTGATGTCGGCAATGGTAGCTACACGCGGTGTAATCGACTTGCCCGAAGCAACCAGACTGGCATAATTCAACGGCACATTATTTACCTGCAGCAGTCCGCGGTATTCAGAGAGCTCTTGTCCGGATACTTCCAAATCAATGGAATCACCCACGTTGAACGCATGGGCGGCGGTGAAACGAACGCAAATACCTGCTTTGCCGTTCCCCTGCTGTAAATAAATATTCTGCCCGTTGAGGTTACCGGTCGAACGATCGCTAATCACAATGCCGGTGATTTTGCGGTTATTCGGCAACGTACTGGTTGCACCGGTGAACAACGAACGAAGTTCGGTCGTGTTCAACAGCAGGGCGGGATCAGGTCCGGTAGGGCCGATCGGCGCTTTATTACAAGCTGTGGCCAGTCCGCTTAACAAAACGGCCAGACCCAGGATCCAGGATTGATTCGATCGTGTAGTATGCATAGTCGAAGTAGTTCAGGATTTAAAAACGAAGGGTGACACTCGAAAAGAAGTTGATCCCGTACGCATAAAAAAGTCGCGGAGGGAATTTACCCACCTGCATGGGATCGGTGGTGGTTAACTGCTGATCATAGCGCAGTTGTTCAAATCCACCGGTTACGATGCCTTGATTGTTTAGGATATTATTCACGCCCAGATTAAACACCAGGAAGGTGGACTTGCCTTGGATCTCGTACGTTTTAGGCAGCTTCCAAGAATAGCCCCCAAAGAAATCGAGGGTCTGTTGCGCAGCGAATTTGGTCTGCCCGAATACCGAATTGTAATCGGCTGTACCGGGTGTCAAGTATTTCAGGGCATCCCAAGTACGGCGAACGGGATTGAAGCTCAAATACGACTGATCGAAATGATTGCCGGTCAGGCTCACGAACCAGAATTTGGGAGAACGATAGCTAAGCCCCATGCTGTATGCTTCCATGGGCGTAGAAGGAATCCGGAAATTCTCTGCGTAGATGACCTGCTGACCCAATACCTGTGCACTGTTGTCAACGGTAATGGTTGCTTGTTGGCGGCTATCGTAGTAATAACGCCCAACGGCTGCAGCGGCATTCAGGGTTAGTGTGGAGGAAAGTTTGGCTTCGATACCGAGTTCACCACCGAAGTGCAATTTATCAATGCCACTGAATGAGTAATTGACGAAATTCTGATAGGCATCGTGGTAGAACGTCATCACGTCCATCGCGCCCATGAATCGAGTATAATACCCACCGAGTCGAACCTTGAGTTTTGGCGCATTCAAGACATAGCTACCCTCGATGGTCTGAATGGTTTCGGAAGTTACATTGTCTTGCTGGGCATTACGCGTGCGGGGAGATACGTATACATTCTCGAAGTAAGGGGCACGGGTTTGATAAGAAGCATTTACGGATACGTAGTTGCGTCCATCGATCTTATAGGTAACACCCCCCTTTCCTCCGTAGTTAAAAAAGGAATTAACGGTTCCTTTTCCGAATGAATTATCCGGGAAGAGGCCATGCCGCGTATTGCCTTGACGATAAAAAGCGGTCTGTGAGGCAGTACCCGCCAAGAACAGATCGAGCTTGCTGAACTTGAACACACCTTGCGCCCAGGCAGCAGAACGAGTTATGTTGATGTTGTAATCGTACCCGTATTTATCCCCCTTTTGGAGGATGCGGTTGGGATTGTTGAGGTCGAACTGATTGGATCCATTGTCGGCCGGAAAATCACGCTCCGCGAACTGATTCACGTTGACAAAGAAATCACCGCCCAAGAGGTCATCCACGCGCAGGTAGTAGTGATTGCGTTGGATCTGGTGCGAGAGCCCTGCAGTGAAATCGATGAAATCAGAAAACTGCGTATTCAAAACGGTATTGAAGTTGAAGCGCTGGGTGTTGACGATTCGATCTTGCAACACGTACAAGGAGCGACGGCCACTGACGTTGTTGCCGGAAATACCATTGGCATTGGCGACGGTCGCATAATTGGCCCGGTTTACATCGTACAGACGTTGCCAGTTGATCTGACGGAGGTTGATGTCTGCCTTCATCCGATCGTACAATAGCTGTCCTTGGTTGGGGTCGGTAGTGCTGGCCCATGTTGAGGTATAGCTCGGGAGATAACGATAGTAATCGGGACGTGGATCCGGGGCATTGTACCAATCGAGTGCGGTTACACTTCGATCACCGAAAGAAATTCCGGCAGCGGTGGTGAGCGTGGATTTGTTGTTCAAGCGATAGTCATGAGTAAGAATCACAACCGGCTGGTGACTGCGTCCGATACTGGCGCTACGCTTGACACCATTTTGATAGCCCCAATTGGGGTTGTAATAATTGGTTCCGGCCAAATTAATCATCTCCTGAACGGATGATCCTTGACGGCCGTTTTCTGTGGGGGCGCCAAAGGCGGTCAGTGAAAGCAAATGATTTTGTCCGATGCGCTTATCGACGGCAGCGAAATAACCCCACCCGTTGTAGTAGGTGCCGGGCACATATCCTTCACCGGCCCAGCGGCGGCTGCCACTGAATGAAAAGGCCCAACCGTTCTTGCTCAGTCCGGTTGAGTGCGTGATCATCATCCGGTTGTTGTAGTTGCGGTTGGAGGACGCGTAGCTGAGGCTGGTTTGCGCCCGTTGTTTGCTGGCGCGTGAATCGATTTGAAGGTTTCCACCGATGTCGCCAAAAGTGAAGGTGGTGTTGCGAAGTCCCCAGGACTGATCGCGGTTGCGCATCACATCGTTGAGGCCGCCCCAGAGTCCGAATGGCGTAAACCCATTATCGAGGTTGTCCATGGGGATCCCGTTCATGAAGGTGCTGAAGTGATCGTTGTCGTAACCGCGGATGCGAAAACGCACGGCACTGAAGTTGAAGGAGGCTGCTGAATAGAAGGGGTCGCGACCCGCCGTCAACAAAGAGGATGTGTTGGTACTGCCCCCATCCCCCATGTCATTTTCATCAACACTAACCACCGGGATGTTATCCAGGACACCGTCTTTCAATTCATCAACGGATATGGTGTCTTTGTTGCGGGTGGAATCGATTTGAGCGTTCGCGTTGATTAAGCTGATGCAGAACAAGGCGAGCAGAGCGAGACGACGCATGGTAAACAGTTTTTTTGGAAGGAATGCAAAGTACAGGGATTTGGGAGCATCGAACGAAAAAACTATGCACATTACGATAACTTAATATGGACCAACCCACCAGCCTAGTTTGGCCAGTTTACCTAACTTGCGCAGATGCGCCCGATTCTATTTTTACTTGTCCTAGGTACATTGGCGGTCAACTCGACCTTTGCCCAGAAACAATCGTACAAAGTGGCCATTGTTGGCTTTTACAACTTGGAGAATTTGTTTGACACCATTGACAATCCGATGGTTGACGACAATGAATTTTCACCAAACGGTCCGCGCCGCTATGATGCCACCATCTACAAAGACAAGCTAACCAAATTGGCGACGGTCATTTCTCAGATGGGCACAGAGATGAATCCTGACGGACCGGCCATTTTGGGCGTAGCCGAGGTAGAAAATGATACGGTTTTGCAAGACCTAGTTCGACATCCTTTACTCGAAAAGCGTGGCTACCGCATCGTTCATTACGATTCAAGAGATGCCCGCGGAATCGATGTTGGTTTTCTCTACAATCCCAAGTATTTCACCCCGGAGCAAAGCGACAAACTTTTTGTGCAATTGCCTACCGGCAGCAAGGATGCCTATTACACCCGCGATGTGTTGTGGGTCAAAGGAAAATTCGATGGAGAAACCATCCATGTATACGTAAATCACTGGCCTAGCCGGAGCGGAGGAGAAAAACGAAGTGAGCCCGGAAGACGGGCCGCCGCACAGGTTTGTCGGAACCACATGGACTCGATTGCCCGCGTGGAAAAAAACCCGAAGGTGGTGGTGATGGGTGACCTAAACGACGATCCGAACAACAAGAGCATCTTGGAAGTCATCGGGGCTAAAGGGAATAAAGAGGAGGTAACCCCGGGAGGCATGTACAACCCCTGGGTAGACCTATATAAAAAGGGATATGGCACCTTGGCCTATCAGGATGCCTGGGGACTCTTCGATCAGATCTTGCTCTCCCAACCGTGGCTATCCAACGCACAAAAGGGGTTTTTCCTCAGCACCCCCAAGATCTTCAATAAGGAGTACATGGTCGAGAACAAAGGCCGGTACAAAGGGTATCCAATGCGGACCTGGGACGGCCTCACCTACCGAGGTGGCTACAGCGACCACTTCCCCACCTACCTGATCATGCTGAAACACACCGAAACCCCCAAAAGAGGATTCTAGTCTCTTTGAGACAGTTTGGGGAGTTTGGCAAGTTTGGCAAGTTTGGAAGTTAAGTTGTTGAAAATGAGCTCGTAGCTTTTTTAGCCCCAACTACCCAAACTTTCCAAACTCCCCAAACATTCCAAACTTTTTCCCTACTTTTGCAACCCCAAATCTGAATTCGCAGATTCTTTCCCGGGGATTCCGGGATTGTCCATTGGGAAAACCGAAAAAACCTAACAGGTATGAACAGTTATGAACTGATGGTGATCTTCACCCCTGTTTTGAGCGAAGACGATTTTAAGGCAGCGCAGAAGAAATTCGCGAAGCTGGTCACCGACAATGGTGGCGACGTTGTAGCTGAAAACGCTTGGGGTCTGAAAGGACTCGCCTACCCCATCCAGAAAAAGACCACCGGTCTGTATTGGATCATGGAGTACAAGGCTGCGGCCGATTTCAACGAAAAGTTGAAAATTCAACTCCTGCGTGACGAGAGTGTTCTCCGTCACCTCTGCACCAAACTCGATAAATACGCCGTCGAGTACAATGCCCGCAAAAGAAGTGGTGTAAAAACAGGAACCGAAAAAGTAATGGAGGGTTAAATCATGGCAAAGAACGAAATCAAATACCTCACCGCAATTAAGGCCGACAAACGGGTCAAGAAATTCTGCCGATTCAAGAAATACGGCATGCGGTATGTCGATTACAAAGACATCGAATTCCTGAAAAAGTTCCTGAACGAACAAGGTAAGTTGTTGCCCCGTCGCCTAAGCGGAAACAGCTTGAAATATCAGCGTAAAGTATCCGACGCGGTGAAGAAAGCCCGTCAGATGGCTCTCCTGCCTTTCGTTACAGATTTAATGAAATAACCGCATCCTAACTTCTCCCCCCGGAGAAAGACAGTGATTCATTCACTGGGTGCACAAAAAAAACAACATGGAAGTCATTCTCATCAAAGACGTAGATAACCTGGGCGGCGTAAACGAAGTCGTAAAGGTGAAGAACGGATATGCCCGCAATTTTCTCATCCCGAGCAAACTCGCCATTGAGAACAGCCCCAGCAACCAAAAGCAGCTGGAAGAGCGTCTGAAGCAAGTGCGCAAGAAGGAAGCCCAAATGCTGGCCGAGATCAACAGCGTGATCGCCAAACTCAATGAAGGTCCGTTGAAAGTGGGTGCCAAATCCGGTACCAGCGGCAAGATCTTCGGTAGCGTCACCTCCCTGCAGATCAGCCGGGCCATCCGCGAACAGCGTGGCTACGAGATCGATCGTCGTCGCATCACCCTGCCGGAAGAAGTTAAAGAGATCGGTACGTATAAGGCGGCCATCGATTTCGGCAACGGAAAAAGCGCTGAAGTAGAATTCGAATTGATCGCTGAATAAGCGTTTCGGAGTTACGAGGTTGAGGTAATGGGCTGTTTTCAGCTTAGTGCCTCAACCTCTTTTTTTGCCCAAATCCACCGAGTTTCGGCCCTTGCATAAACGTAGTCAGCTGGAAATCAGCATTTTGCCTGTTTTGGCTGACCGAAAAAAAATTATGCACATCCAATTAAAAGCTGTTACTTTGTTCTATTCGGTGTTTCTTACAGTTTCACAGATCCGGAATTATTCGCTCGATCAAGCATGTTCACGGGGATTGTTTACTGTTGACACTATCATTAAAAACATCTCACGATGAACATTTACGTTGGAAATTTGAGCTGGAACCTGAAAGATCAGGATTTGGCAAACATGTTCGCTGAATTCGGCGAAGTCACCTCTGCAAAGATCATTAACGACAAATTCACTGGCCGCAGCAAGGGCTTTGGATTTGTTGAAATGGCAAACGACGAACAAGGTCAAGCTGCAATCGCTGCCCTGAACGGAACGGCTATTGATGGCCGTAACGTTGTGGTAAACGAAAGCCGCCCAAAGCCTGAAGGCGAGTACAAGAAGCGCCCCTTCAATGGCGGTGGCGGTGGTGGTGGATTCCGTCGCGGTGGCGGCGGTGGTGGTGGATTCAACCGCGGTGGTGGCGGTGGCGGTTACAACCGCAACGACAGCTACGGTGGCGGTGGATTCGATGGTGGATACTAATCCTCCTTCTCCCTCTACAAAAACGGAATGTCCGACCTCTGGGTCGGACATTTTCATTTTCTGACCCCCGCCGGTCGTTACATTTCATAACTTAGCCGCAATGACGG
>Ga0102922_1000357_pt1 | contig 9934 bp, 5 predicted proteins | sample Colrivmeta1569A3_FD_81569 | JGI IMG/M metagenome (GOLD analysis project Ga0102922, IMG submission 81569) | Estuarine microbial communities from the Columbia River estuary - metaG 1569A-3 | ecosystem: Environmental > Aquatic > Marine > Intertidal zone > Estuary | place: USA: Columbia River Estuary... | reverse complement strand
TTTATTATCGCTTGCATTGCCTGTACACCTATGCGAAATGTTGCATATAAACCCGCCAATCACATCGTCGCGCATCGCGGTGCGTTCAAGAAAAACGGATTTCCGGAAAATTCCATCGCGTCGTTGAAAGAGGCGATTCGATTGGGTTGTGCCGGTTCGGAATTCGATGTGCGGATGAGTGCCGATGATTCGCTGGTCATCAATCACGATCCGACGCACAACAAACTCGAGATCGAGAAAACCGGTTATGCTGAGCTCATTCAGCATCTGTTGTCGAATGGCGAAAAACTCCCCACGCTGCGCGAATATTTAGTAGCTGGATCCGAGAACAATAAACACACCGACTTGGTGTTGGAGATCAAGCCCTCGGGACTGGGCTCGGAGCGTGCGCAAAAAATCGTCGACCGTGTGGTGGATCTGGTAAAAGAACTGAAGCCTCCCTATCGTATTGTGTACATCAGTTTTGATTACAACATGTGTCTGCACTTGTTGAAGCGAATGCCCAAGGCGCATGTGCAGTATTTGAATGGCGATAAAACGCCCGATCAGTTGAAGGAGGCGGGTATTCGGGGAATGGATTACAATTTCAGTGTCTTTAAAAAACACCCGGAGTGGATCACACGGGCCAAGGAATTGGGGATCGTATTGAACGTATGGACCGTCAACGACCTCACCATGATGCAAGGCTTTCTGGATCAGGGGTTTGAGCTGATCACGACGAATGAACCGGAGGAAGGGTTGAAGAAGTAAAGGTTAGAGGGGGGGCTTTACCCTAAACCCTCTACTACCCTCTACAGCCCGAAGGGTTCGTCTTTTTGGTCTTTTTGGTCTTTTATCGTATATTTGTGTCTGAAAATCGTGTGGAGGGGAACGGAAACGTTCCCTTCTTCTTTTGTTAGCCATGCTCAATCAGGAACTCATTGAAACGGTCAGTCGGCGGGTAGAGGCGCTCATCGAGTCGGATCCCACGCTGTTTTTGGTGAAGGTTTGGATCAAGCCGACCCTCAATATTCGCGTGTATATTGATGGAGATCAAGGAGTTAGCGTTGATCGACTGATCAAATTCAACCGGGCCCTGTACCGCCAGTTGGTGGAAGAGGGTGTGTTGCCGGACGGGGAGTTTTCGCTGGAATTTTCCTCGCCGGGACTGGATGAGCCCCTGAAACTGCACCGCCAGTACGTCAAGAACATCGGACGGCAGGTGGAGGTGGTGACGCTGGAAGGCGTTCAGGTGGTCGGCAAGCTGACGGGGGTGACGGAGACCGGCTTCACGGTGGAAGAGGTAAAGGGGAAAGGCAAGAAGCAGGAGGTCAAAACACACGAATGGGCATTCAACGAGATCAAAGCAACAACCATACAAATTACTTTTTAAAGCGACTTAAACACACCGATTATGGCCAGTATTAATCTGATCGATGCGTTCCAGGATTTTAAGGATGCAGAAAACATCGATCGGCCCACTATGATGAAAGTGGTAGAAGACGTCTTCAAGACCTTGCTCCGTAAAAAATACGGCAGCGACGACAATTTTGACGTGATCGTTAACGCCGAAAAAGGCGACTTGGAGATCATTCGTCACCGAATGATCGTCGAGGACGGCACCGTGGAAGATCCGTTGGCGCAGGTAGCCTATACCGAAGCCACCAAGATCGAACCCGACTTCGAAGTAGGCGAAGAGCTCTACGAAGAGATCGACCTGCTCGATTTTGGTCGCCGTGCGATCTTAGCTGCCAAGCAAACGCTGGCCAGCCGCATCGGAGATCTGAAGAAAAACGCCTTGGCGAAAAAATACAACGACCGCGTGGGTGACATCATCAGTGCGGAAGTGTATCAGATCTGGAAGAAGGAGATTTTGTTGCTGGATGAAGAAGGCAACGAGTTGATCCTTCCGAAGAGCGAGCAGATCCCACAAGATTATTTCAAGAAAGGGGAAAGCGTGCGTGCCGTGGTGCGTCGCGTTGACCTGAAGAATAACAATCCCGTTATCATTCTCTCTCGTACTGCGCCGGAATTCCTGGCCAAGTTGATGGAGATCGAGGTGCCGGAAATTTTCGATGGCTTGATCGTGATCAAGAAGATCGTTCGCGATCCGGGCGAGCGCGCGAAGGTGGCGGTGGAGTCGTACGACGACCGCATCGATCCGGTAGGTGCTTGCGTGGGTATGAAAGGAAGCCGCATTCACGGCATCGTGCGTGAATTGAAGAATGAGAACATTGACGTGATCAACTATACCCAGAACGTACAGCTGTTGATTCAGCGTTCGCTGACGCCGGCGCGCATCACCAGCATGGACCTGGATACGGACCGGAAGCATGCGAACATCTTCCTGAAACCCGATCAGGTTTCCTTAGCCATTGGTCGTCGTGGGGTAAACATCAAGTTGGCCTCTGACCTCACGGGCTATGTGTTGGATGTGTACCGCGATACCGAAGAGCAAGTCGAAGGATTCGACATCGATCTGGAAGAATTCACCGATGAGATCGATTCTTGGATCATTGATGAGCTGAAGCGCGTGGGTTGTGATACAGCGCGTAGTGTATTGGAGTTGACCGCTGAAGAGTTGGAGCGTCGTACCGACCTCGAGAAAGAAACCATCGAGGATCTGCGTCGCATCCTGAAAGAAGAGTTCGAAAAAGAATAACGACGAATCGATCCAAATACGAGAAGAACCGAACGAAATAAACGAACCGAATGTCAGAATTGAAACTTCCCCGACTCCTGGCCGCGGCTAAGGAATTCAACATTGGTCAGGACACCCTGATCGACTTCCTCGTGGGTAAAGGGTTCTCGAAAGACGACCTAAAACCGACCTCGAAGTTGAGCGAGGACATGTACCGTTCCTTGCAGCAAGAATTCCAAAGCGATAAGGCCGCTAAGATGAAGAGCGATCAGCTCGAGTTGCCCAAGGGTTCTACAGCGGAAGCCAAGAAAAAGAAAGAAGAAGAGGAGATCACCTTCAAGAAGGAGACCAAGAAAGTCGTCAAGAAGGAAGAGCCAAAAGTAGAAGAGACCGTGAAGATCGAGGCGCCTGAATTGGAGGGACCGAAAGTGGTCACCAAGATCGACCTCGATGCCTTGGATTCATCTACCCGTCCAAAACGCAGCACCAAGCCGAAGAAAGAGGAAGTAGAAACTCCGGCACCGGTTGCTGAGCAACCTGCTGAAGAAGCCAAGCCGAAGAAAACGACCAAGAAGGCGAAGGAAGAAACACCGGTTGTAGAACCGGTAGCGGTGGAGACACCTACTCCGCCAACGGCTCCGGCAACTCCACCGGCTGCCCCGGTTGCGCCCGCTCAACCTACAGCTCCTACCATCGAGAACATCGAGGTGCAGAAGCTGTCGGGCCCGAAGATCATGGGTAAGATCGATTTGCCGACGACCAGTGATACGCGTCCGGTGCGTGATGATAAAAAGAAACGAGCCCGCATTCCACTGTCGAAGCGTGAAACACCGGGTCATCAAACCTTTGTCAATCCCGAACAACCGAGCAGTGGTTTCAATCGCGGTCGGGGTGGCATGGCCGGTCGACGCGAGCGTGAAGCGTTTCAGCGTCGCGATGGACAGACCATCGATGAGAAAGAAATTCAGAAGAAAATTCAAGAGACCCAGGCCAAACTCTCCGGAGGTGGTGGCAAGGGCAAGATGAAGGCCAAGCTCCGTCGTGAAAAACGATTCGAGATGGCGCAAGCCCGCGGTGCGGAAGTGACCGACAACAAATTGCAGGTTACGGAGTTCATCAGCGTGAGCGAGCTCGCGAGTTTGATGAACGTGAGCTTTGCCGAGGTGATCAGCAAGTGTATGAGCTTGGGCATCATGGTGTCGATCAACCAGCGCTTGGATGCGGAGGTGATCGAACTGGTGGCCGGTGAGTTCGGCTTCGATGTATCGTTCATCGATATGGAGAAGCAGATGGAGATGGAAGAAGAATACGAAGATGATGAAGAAGATGAATTGCAACATCGTTCGCCGATCGTGACCATCATGGGTCACGTTGACCACGGTAAAACCTCGTTGCTCGACCACATCCGCAGTGCGAATGTAGTGGCCGGTGAGGCCGGTGGCATCACCCAGCACATTGGTGCCTATCAGGTTCAGTTGGCGAATGGAAAAGACATCACCTTCCTCGATACGCCCGGTCACGAAGCCTTTACGGCGATGCGTGCTCGTGGTGCCAAGGTCACGGATATTGCGGTGATCGTGGTGGCGGCCGATGATGCCGTGATGCCCCAAACCCGTGAGGCCATCAGCCACGCGCAAGCGGCGGGTGTGCCGATGATCTTTGCGGTCAACAAGATCGACAAGGATGGTGCGAACCCGCAAAAGATCTATGAGCAATTGTCGCAGATGAACATTCTGGTTGAAGAATGGGGCGGTAAGTTCCAGTGCCAGGAAGTGGCGGCGAGATCGGGTTTGAACGTTGATAAATTACTTGAGAAAATATTGTTGGAAGCCGAGATGCTCAACCTGAAAGCCAATCCCGATCGGGAGGCCAGCGGTACGATCATTGAAGCCTCACTCGATAAAGGACGCGGATTCGTGGCCACCTTGTTGGTGGAGAACGGAACGCTTCAACCGGGCGATCTGATCGTGAGTGGTCAGTATTATGGCCGTGTGAAAGCGATGTTCAACGAACGCAACAAGAAACAAGACGAGGCGGGTCCTTCGGTGCCTTCGGTGGTACTGGGCTTGAACGGAGCGCCGCAAGCGGGTGAAAAATTCCGCGTGTACGAAGATGAAGCGGAAGCGAAAGAGGTGGCGAATCGTCGCGCGCAGATCTTGCGTGAGCAAGGGATCCGTACGAAGAAACACATCACCCTCGATGAGATCGGCCGTCGTTTGGCATTGGGCAGCTTCAAGGAGCTCAAGGTCATCATCAAAGGAGACGTGGATGGATCGGTCGAGGCCCTCAGCGATTCGTTGCAGAAATTGTCGACGCAGGAGATCCTGGTCAGTGTGATCCACAAAGGCGTGGGACAGATCAACGAGAGCGACATCGTGTTGGCCGAAGCGTCGGATGCGATCGTGATCGCGTTCAACGTCCGTCCGTCGCTGCAAGCTTCGAAGCTGGCCGAGAACGCCGGTATCGAGATCAAGATGTATTCCATCATCTACAACGCCATCGAAGAGGTCAAGAGTGCGATGGAGGGAATGTTGGAGCCGAAGGTGCAGGAGAAGATCGTGGCCAACGTGGAGATCCGCGAGGTATTCAAATTCGACAAGGCGACGGTGGCCGGTTGTTATGTGCGGGATGGTAAGATCAAGCGCGACTCGAAGGTGCGCCTGATCCGCGATGGCATCGTGGTTTATCCGACTGCCGAAGGCGCACAAGCCGAGCTGGGATCGCTGAAGCGCTTCAAGGACGATGTGAAGGATGTGACCACGGGTATGGAGTGCGGATTGACGATCAAAAACTACATCGACATGAAGGTGGGCGATGTGGTCGAGGCATACGAGCAAGAAGAGGTGAAGCGTACGCTCTGATAAAAAGGTTTTGTTAAATGGAACACAGGGAAACCGGAAAGATCCGGCGCCCCACTAGTTTTGGCAACTATGCAAATACGTCGGTATACTCTGTTGGTTGGAATGCTGTTGACCGGCCTCTGTGGCTGGGCGCAACCCAAAAAAGTGGTAGCAGATAAGGTCACCGCGATCGTGGGCGACCGCATCATCCTGCTTTCTGACATCAAAAACTCCTTGGCAGACATTGCCCGTCAAGGCAGTGCGATCCCTGAAAATGGGGAATGCATCCTGACCGAGCAAGCCATCATTTCGAAAGTGATGATGCTGCAGGCCATGAAAGATTCGTTGCCGGTAACGGACGACGAGATCGAGGCCGATCTGGATAACCGTATTCGCAGCTACATCAATCAGTTTGGTAGCCAAGAAGCCTTGGAAGAAGTAGCGGGCAAGACGATCTATCAGATCAAGGACGATGCCCGCGAATCGGTGCGCGAGCAGAAGCTGGCGCAGGCCATGCAGAAAAAGATCGTCGAGAATGTGCGCATCACGCCCAATGAGGTGAAGGCGTATTTTGAGAAGATCCCGAAAGACAGTTTGCCTTTTTACGAATCGGAGTTGGAGATCGGACAGATCATTGTGTATCCCAAGGCCGCTCGGGAGATCGAGCAGTACATCGTGGGCGAGATGAATAATTACAAAAAGCAGATCGAATCGAAAGTGGTCACCTTCGATCAACTCGCCAAGCGCGTCACGGAAGATCCGGGCAGTAAGGAGCGGGGAGGTCAGTATCAGATCAACCGGACGGAGAAAACCTGGGATCCGATCTTCTTGTCGACCGCGTTTCGTTTGAAAGAAGGCGAGATCTCATCGCCTGTAAAATCAAAATTCGGATTTCACATCATACAGATGGTGCAGCGCAACGGCGATGACGCCGTGGTTCGACACATCTTGCGCATTCCGCCCGTAACGGAGGATGAGATCCAGGGAGCCAAGGTGAAATTGGATTCGGTTCGCAACAAGGTGATCAACGGCAATCTGACCTTCAACGAGGCTGGTACCAAGTACAGCGACGATGAGTCGGCCAAGTATACCGGTCCCTACCTGACGGGTCGCGACGGATCGACTTTTGTAACCATCGACATGTTGGATAAGGCGATGGTGGGATTGTTGACCAAAATGAAGGTGGGTGAGTATTCCAAACCCGTTGAATACGAGAGTGAGCAAGGGAAGAAGGGTGTACGGATTGTGCATTTGAAATCGCGCACCGAGCCGCACCGCCTGAACATGAACGACGATTACAGCAAGATTTCGCAGTTTGCTTTGGAGGAGAAGAAATCGAAGACCTTGGATAAGTGGTTGCAAGGACATCTGCCGATGTATTATGTGAACATCGATCCGCAGACGGCCGAAGACTGCCCCTTGCTGAAAAAGTTTGAGCCAAAAAATTGATTGAAACCGCCCTCGGGCGGTTTTTTGTTGATACGAACCGGTAGTAAATTTGATTTTCGAAACTCATGAGTGATTCCATCAAACACGAATGCGGCCTGGCCTTTATCCGCCTGCGCAAACCTTTCTCCCATTACCAGCAGAAATACGGTACGGCCCTGTGGGGATTGAATAAGTTGTATCTCCTCATGGAGAAGCAACACAATCGCGGACAAGATGGTGCCGGTATCGCTACCGTGAAGTTGAATGTGGAGCCCGGTTATCCGTTCATGAATCGGTTGCGCAGCAACAAGCCACAGGCCATTGCCGATATTTTTCAGCAGATCGGGAGCGAGGTGAGTGAGTTGGAAAAATATCATCCGCAGATCAAGCACCAACCCGGTCTGCTGAAAGGACATTTGAAGTTCTTGGGTGAATTGATGATCGGTCACTTGCGCTATGGTACGCAGGGAAAAAACAAAGTCGAGTATTGTCATCCGTTCATCAACCGCGATACCATCCCGGCGCGCAATTTGGCGTTGGCCGGTAATTTCAACATCGTCAACGCCGATGACTTGTATACAGCGATCGGAAAAGAGCCGCTGGAGTCGGTTCGTTTCAGCGATCTGGCCGCGATGATCGAGTTAATGCATACCAAACTCTGCGAAGTGGATGAGCGTTCGCCCGAGCAGATGGATATTTCCGAAGTGTTGAAGCAGACGCTTCCGATGTTGGATGGCGGATTTTTTGTGGGTGGTGCAACAGGAAGCGGCATCGGCTTTTTGTTCCGCGATGCGCACGGCATTCGTCCCGCGTATTACTACATCGACGATGAAGTGATCGTAGGCGCTTCGGAGCGTTCGGCGATTCGAACTTGTTTCAATGTGGGTGAGAACGAAGTGCAGGAATTGATGCCGGGACAGGCTTTGATCGTAGATGCCGAAGGCAAGATCGATCGATTGCAAATATTGGAACCGAAAACGCGGTTGGCTTGCAGTTTCGAGCGGATCTATTTTTCGCGCGGGAGTGATGAGAAGATTTACCAGGAGCGATTGGCCTTGGGGTATAATTTGAGTGAGCAGGTATTGGATTCGATCGATCACGATCTGAAGAATACGAAGTTCTCCTTCATTCCGAATACGGCCGAAGTGGCTTTTTACGGATTGCTGAAGGGGATGGAAGATTATTTGAATCGCGTGAAGGTGGAGCGGATTCTGAGTTGGGGCAAAGATTTTGACGAGGAAAAGCTGCGGGAAATGATCACGCGGAAGATCCGCATTGAGAAGATCGCCATCAAGGACGTGAAGATGCGGACGTTTATTACGGAGGATGCAAGTCGCAATGAAATGGTGCAGCACGTATACGATGTAACCTATGGCACGATCCGTTCGGGCGAAGACACCTTGGTGGTGATCGATGATTCGATTGTGCGGGGTACGACGCTCAGGGAGAGCATCATTCGGATGTTGTCGAGGTTGAACCCGAAGCGCATCGTGGTGGTTTCTTCTTGTCCGCAGATTCGTTACCCCGATTGTTACGGCATCGACATGAGCAAGATGGGTGATTTCATTGCCTTCAATGCGGCGGTGTCGTTGACGAAGAAAAAAGGATACAACGGATTGATGAATGAGTTATTGGATCGTTGCCGGGCGTTGGAGGCAGCGGGTGCGTTGGATACGGTGAATGTGGTGAAAGAGTTCTATGGTCATTTTACGACCGATGAGTTGAGTGCCGAGATCGCTGCGTTGATCACGCCGGTTGGTTGCACCATTCCGATCACGGTGATCTTCCAGAATATTGAAAATTTGCATAAGTCTTGTCCCAACAATCGGGGGGACTGGTACTTCACGGGCAATTATCCGACCTCCGGAGGCAACCGCGTGGTGAACCGCGCCTTTGTGAATTACATGGAGGGGAGAAACGAGCGGGGGTATTAGAGTTTAGGGGATGGGCGTTGAGGGTTTAGGTTGAATGTTTTATGTTTAGTTTTCATTCTCAACTTCAAACAAATTACTACTGAACCTCAACATTCAACGCCAAACTCTCAACTATCTTCGCGTTATGCATTTCGACCGTAAGCAACATTCCAATGAAGAATTGATCCGGTTCTACCGCGCCATACTGTGGCCGCGGATGATCGAGGAGAAGATGTTGGTCTTGCTTCGTCAGGGGAAGATCTCGAAATGGTTCAGTGGCATTGGACAGGAGGCGATTTCTGTGGGCGCCACGTTGGCGTTGGATGCCGATGAATGGATCATGCCCTTGCACCGAAACCTGGGGGTATTTACTACCCGCGACATGCCGCTCAGCAAACTGTTCATGCAGTGGCAGGGATTGCCATCCGGCTATTCAAACGGAAGAGAGCGAAGCTTTCATTTCGGCACGCGTGCCCATCATATCTGCGGGATGATCTCGCATTTAGGTCCACAGTTGGCTATTGCCGACGGCGTTGCGTTGGCTCATAAACTTCGCAAGGAAAACAAAGTTTCCCTTGCCTTCACCGGTGATGGCGGAACCAGCGAAGGGGATTTTCACGAGGCGCTGAATGTGGCTGCCGTGTGGGACCTGCCCGTGATCTTCATCATTGAGAACAATGGGTACGGACTCAGCACGCCGGTCAATGAACAATATCGTTGCGCGTCACTGGTCGATAAGGCCAAAGGGTATGGCATGGAAGGCGTGCAGATCGATGGCAATAATCTGCTGACCGTTTACGATACCATTAAGGGCGTTCGGGACTATTGCATTCGTGAACAAAAGCCTTATCTCATCGAGTGCATGACCTTCCGCATGCGCGGACACGAAGAGGCAAGCGGTACCAAATACGTGCCCAGTCATTTATTTGAGGAGTGGGAACAAAAAGACCCCGTCAAGAATTTTCAGCGTTGGCTGATCGACACGGGCGTGCTGACTGAAATGAAAGTAGCCGAGATCCGACAAGCATGCAAAGACCAGATCGAGTCGGAATTGGCGATCGGGTTTCAAGCGGGGGGCGTTTTCGCGGAGGAATCCGTTGAATTGGAGGATGTGTATGCGAAAACGCAGTTTG
>Ga0102922_1000355_pt1 | contig 9948 bp, 9 predicted proteins | sample Colrivmeta1569A3_FD_81569 | JGI IMG/M metagenome (GOLD analysis project Ga0102922, IMG submission 81569) | Estuarine microbial communities from the Columbia River estuary - metaG 1569A-3 | ecosystem: Environmental > Aquatic > Marine > Intertidal zone > Estuary | place: USA: Columbia River Estuary... | reverse complement strand
CTTCCAGGATCTGTTTGCCACTGATCACGCCGCGTGACAGGTAGGGAGATAGCTGGGTTACGACACCATCGCCATAGTTGCGTGTTCGGGCATAGGCGATCGGATCTACAGCGCCGATTCGATCCAGGATACTCGGTATATCGGTTGGGAATTGTTGACTCACCTAATAACAACAAGCTACCTGCCCGTTGGTTTACCCGGGGAGCTATTGTTTTTAGGTTGACGCCGACAACGTTCGCTGCAATAGATCACTTGCTCCCAATCTCTTTCCCATTTTTTTCGCCATCTGAAGGGGCGTTGGCAAACTGGACAGATCTTTTGTGGCAACTGATTTTTGGGGATCTGCTTCATGCCTGCAGCGATTGTAGGTAACGTTCAGCTGTTTGTAAATGAGCGGTTTGTTTGGATGGTTCCATCTTGTCCCAGCTTCGGATCAGCATGCCCAGCCGGGGATTTTGAGTGAAAAAGGAGCGGTGCGTCACCATGAAACGCCAGAAAAGTCCGTCCCAGACTGTTTGCCATTCACCTTTATCCCAACGCCCCATTTTCATTACGTAGTTGCTGCCACTGATGTAGGGTTTGGTGGTCATTAATCCGCCATCGGCAAATTGGGTCATTCCATACACATTGGGCACCATGACCCAGTCATAGGCATCAATGTATAGGGTCATGAACCAACGGTGCACTTCATCCGGATCAAACTCACAAAGCAGCATGAAATTTCCCAATATCATCAACCGTTCGATGTGGTGGGAATAGCCGGTTTTCAATAGTTTTTGGATGACGGCATCTACCGGAATAATGCCCGTCTGACCCGTCCAAAAGGACTCGGGGATCTTGCGTTTGAATTTCCAGTAATTGGTAGTTCGCTGTTTGCGTCCTGCTTGTACATAGACCAGCCTTATGAATTCTCGCCAACCGGCTATTTGTCGAATAAATCCTTCCAACGAAGCGAGCGGAATATTGTGGGTATTTGCGTGATTCAATGCACGTTCAATGATTTCGTGTGGACTCAAAAGCCCAACATTGAGCATGGGCGTCAGTCCGCTGTGAAACAAAAAATGTTCAGTAGGGTGCATGGCATCCTCATAGTCGCCAAATTGTGCAAATCGGTCAATTAAGAAAGCATCTAGCCAACGTAACGCCGAAGCTCGGTCGATCGGGAAGTGAAAATCACTGGCCGAACCGTAGTGCTGGGGGAAATGAGTATTTACGTACTGGACGGCTTCGTCGATGTGCTCATTTTGGGTACTCGAAAGGAGTGGAGGGGTCAGTCCTTTCGGAAGCGGTTTTCGGTTGTCGGCATCAAAGGACCATTGTCCACCTACCGGTTTACCCGCTTCATCGAGTAGCCACTGATTCTTTTTTCGTTGCCGGATATAAAAATCTGTTTGGAAATAAATTGGTTGTTTTCTTCCGGCGATGGGCTCATCCGGTTCGCAAAGAAAATTGGGCGAGGGGAGGATCTCCAATTCGACGTTGACCGTGGTTGCAGAACGCTTTAGTCGACGCAACAACCAATCATCTGTTGGATCGCAGACAACGAGTTTTTTTATGCCCAGTTTCGCTAGTTCAGGCAACAATTTTCGCACATCGGAATTGGCGTCGGCAGATTGAATATATCGGATCTCGAATCCGGCTGATTGCAGGGCTTCGGCATAGGCGCACATGCTGGCCCGGTGAAAAACCAGTTTGGATCGATGGTAGCGATATTCACGAAAAAACAAATGTTCTTCCACCAGCCAGATGGGCTGACCCGGTTGACATGCCGGATGATCGGCGTAAAGCTGATGTGGAAATATTAAAGTAGCGGATTGCACGAGGGGAGAACAATTTCATTCATGTTTTGTTCTTTCAAAAAACTACCATGGAAACGGTCAAGGGGAAAAAAGTGTTGCTGGTTGGGGCTACCGGCGGAATCGGTCGTCGAACGGCCATGCAGCTTCGCCAGAGCGGTGCAGAGTTGTTCTTGACCGGACGGGATGCAGGGCGTTTGCAGCAACTGGCTGATGAACTTGGCATTCCAGCCATACAAACAGCGGTGGTAGACCTGTTCAGCTCCGGTTCGGTGGAAGCATTGCACCAGACCTATTTTTCCGTTTTCGATTCAATTGATGTGTTGGTGAATGCCTCCGGGATCGGGATCATCAAACCGCTGGAGCAACTCAGTGAGGAAGAGTTTTTGCGAACACTCGATGTAAATCTGGTGGCCCCTTTTCGACTGATGAAGTCTTTTCTGCCAGCCATGAAACAAGCCGGAAAGGGGTTGGTCATTCACATTCCGGGTGTTTTAGGGAAAGTGCCCATGGCCGGTGCGGCGGCGTACTGCGCCAGTAAATATGGCTTGGTGGGCATGATGCAAAGTTTGCGCGAAGAAGTCAAACGTACCCAGATCCGATTTACGATGATCTATATGGGTGGGGTGGATTCTCCGTTTTGGGATGGTATTGACCTGCGGGTGCAGCGCGATAAGATGATCGTGGCTGATGAGGCTGCTCGGGCCATTTGGTTCCTTTGCCAACAGCCTGCCTCCGGTGTGGTCAGTGAGTTGGTTCTGCAGCCTTTTAATCACCAGGCCATTTAATGCGCTTGAAGGGTGCAATTGGTTATTTTTGCGGATCCTTCTGAATCTGCTTGCACATGTCCATTCCTCCCCCGGAAATCCGGTTTGACAATACTGAAATTGCGTTTGCGCATCAATCTGATGCACAACTCAATCAATCTCTTTTCTTATTTGGGTTGATGTCTTGGTCGCCGCTGGTAAAACTGGGTACCCGGTTTACGCCCTGGGCGGTAAGAAACAAGCTGCCCATTTTGTCGCTGCTGCGTAAAACCATCTACCGTCAATTCGTAGGCGGGGAGAGTTTGGAAGAATCGCGCAACGTTTCCAATATGTTGCACCAACACCAAGTGGATGTTATATTGGATTATGGGGTTGAGGGTAAAGAAGGAGAGGAGAATTTTGAGTTGGCCAAGCAGGAGTTCATTCGGGTGATCCAACACGCATCGACCTGCCCCAACATTCCGTTTATGAGTATCAAGGTAACGGGATTGGCCCGTTTTGCCTTGTTGGAAAAGATTCACGCATTGATCCAATTGCAAAAAGGGGATGTGCTTACTTGTTATTTACAGGCGCTCAATCAGCTTACGGAGTCCGAGCGCAACGAATGGTCGCAGGTGGTAAGGCGTTTGCACCAGATCGTGGAGGTTGGCCAAGCGATGAAAGTCGGGGTGTTGATTGATGCCGAGGAATCCTGGATCCAAGACCCCATCGATTCGGTATCCCTACTACTGATGGAGAAATTCAATCACGAGCGCGTGATTGTTTTCAATACCTATCAACTTTATCGGCACGACCGATTGAGTTTTTTGGTCGATAACTTCCACTGGACGGAAAAAAGGGGATGTTTACTAGGGGCGAAACTGGTCCGTGGTGCCTACATGGAAAAAGAACGTAACCGGGCTAATAAGCTGGGTTATCCTTCGCCCATACAAATGGATAAAGCGGCTACTGACCGCGATTACGACAATGCCGTATCCTTTTGTTTGGAACACATCGATCGGATCTTTCTGATGGTTGCTTCCCACAATGAAGCAAGCAGTTTGTATGTCACGCAGCTGTTGAAGGAGCTGGGCCATTCCATCGATCACCCGCATGTACATTGGAGCCAACTTTTTGGAATGAGCGACAACATTACGTTCAATCTGGCGAAGGCTGGGTGCTCCGTGAGCAAATACCTGCCCTTTGGCCCGATTCAGGAGGTGATCCCTTATTTGATGCGTCGTGCACAGGAAAACACCGCTGTGAGCGGCCAAACCAGTCGGGAGCTGAACTTGCTGCGGACCGAGCGTTCACGTCGAAAACAAGCCCGTCACTAGGGTATCCACAGTTTGCCAACAATGGGAAACCCCTCCTACGTTTTGGGGGGGCGGAATGGTTAACTTGCCGTCATGCAAGCCTATCACGACCTGCTTCGTCACATTTTAGATCATGGGGCGGACAAGACCGACCGAACCGGAACCGGAACCCGAAGTGTATTTGGTTATCAAATGCGCTTTGATCTGCAGGCCGGATTTCCCTTGGTTACTACGAAGAAGCTCCATCTGAAAAGCATCATTCACGAACTGCTTTGGTTTTTGAAAGGAGAGACCAACATCGCCTATTTGAAAGAAAACGGGGTTTCGATCTGGAACGAGTGGGCCAGCGAAACCGGTGAACTGGGTCCGGTCTATGGAAAACAATGGCGCAGCTGGGAAGGGAAAGATGGCAAGGTGGTGGACCAGATCAGTGAACTCATCCAGCAGATAAAAAAAACACCCGATAGTCGCCGCCTCATAATCAGTGCCTGGAATGTGGCTGAACTTTCTCAAATGGCCTTGATGCCTTGCCACACGTTGTTCCAGTTTTACGTAGCCAATGGCAAGCTCAGTTGCCAACTATATCAGCGCAGTGCCGATGTCTTCCTGGGTGTGCCATTCAACATTGCCTCTTATGCATTGCTGACCCTGATGATCGCGCAAGTATGCGATCTCCAGCCTGGCGATTTTGTACATACGTTCGGCGACGCACACATTTACAACAATCACTTTGAACAAGTTCATACGCAGCTCGAACGAACGCCCTTTGCCTTGCCCACCATGCGATTGAACCCCGCAGTAAACGATATATTTTCATTCAAATTCGACGATTTTACATTGGAGAACTATCAATTCCATCCGGCGATCAAGGCGCCGGTTGCCGTTTAAATCAACCCTATGAGGATTTCCCTGATCGTTGCAGCCGCGCAGAATGGAGCCATTGGACTTGAAGGACGTATGCCCTGGCATTTGCCCAACGATCTGCGTCATTTTAAAAATTTGACTTGGGGAATGCCGATTGTCATGGGGCGAAAAACATTTGAGTCCTTGGGAAAGCCATTACCCGGCCGTCAGCACATCGTGATCACGCGTCAGTCGGGTTTCAATCCAGCAGGCGTACAAGTTGTAGCTGGTCCGGATCAAGCCATTGAAATGGCCGCTTCACTTGACGTTAACGAGGTAATGGTAATCGGGGGTGGCGAAATCTATAAATTATTCATTGAGCGTGCCAATCGCATCTACCTCACACGCATTCATGCTTCTTTCGAGGGCGATACCTTTTTACCGGAAATCGATTTTGACCATTGGAAATTGAGTAGTCAATTGCATCAGCCGGCCGATACGAAAAATCCGGTCGATCATTCATTTGAACAATGGGATCGTTTCTGATTATTTACTCCCATGCGTGAGGCAATCCGTTTGGCTTGGAATTATCTAGATCATCGTTGGCAATCTGCCAATGCCGATGGTCATGGGGTGCACTCTCCCTTTTTGTTTTCATTCATCACCGACATTCTCCGAGATGATCACCAATACCCGGAGTATAGGCTACCGGAGCAATTCCGAAGGGAATTGTTGGCAGATCATACGGCTTTCGATCGATTGGATTTGGGGGCCGGTAGCCGAAAGAAAAGAGATCAAGTGACCATCCGGTCTATGGCCCAACGGTCGCTGCAACCCGAGAAATGGGCCCAACTGCTTTATCGAATTATTCGTCAATACAGGCCCGGTCCGGTATTGGAGTTGGGCACTTCATTCGGCGTGACTACACAATACCTGGCGCTGGCAGACCCGACTCAACCGGTTTACACATTGGAGGGGGATCCGTTCATTGCCGCGCATGCGGCGAATCAGTTTATAAAATGCGGGCTGCACCTGGTGGAAGTGATCGTGGGGGATTTTGATGACCGCCTCGGCGAAACATTGAGTAAAATGGATGCAGTTGGGCTGGCCTTGATCGATGGAAATCACCGAAAAGAACCCACGCTCCGATATTTTGAACAGCTGCTGCCTCGAGTCAATAACGATTCGATCTTGATCTTTGATGATGTGTATTGGAGTGCTTCCATGCAGTCGGCTTGGGCGATGATTCGTTCTCATCCACAGGTCCGATGCAGCATCGATCTATTTCGCATGGGTATCGTGTTGTTTCGAAGTGAATTTCACGAACCTTTGCATATCCGCCTGCGTTACTAATTCCGTAACTTCACCACCTCAAATTCCCTTGCATGTTCACCATTGGTCTGCTGAAAGAACCCGCTTTTGAATCCCGCGTGTCACTGGTGCCGGAAACGGTAGCCGCCCTGATTAAAAAAGGGGTCAAGGTTGTGGTCGAATCAGGCGCCGGTTTACGTGCCTTTTCATCCGATGAGCAATATGCCAATGCCGGTGCCGAGATCACATCGCGGACCCAGGTCATACAAGCTGCTGCTGTATTGCTTAGCATACATCCTCCATCCGATGCGGAGTTGGGGGCCTGTAGCGGTAAAGTATTGATCGGTGTGTATCAGCCCTTATTCAACCGCGATTTAATGGAGTCTTGGGCACAGAAAGGCATTGCTTCCTTTTCACTGGACATGCTGCCGCGTACCACGCGCGCTCAATCCATGGATGTACTCAGTTCACAAGCCAACATTGCGGGTTACAAAGCCGTACTGTTAGCCGCTACGGAATATGGCCGGTATTTTCCGATGTTCATGACAGCCGCGGGTAGCATCGCTCCGGCCAAAGTTTTGATTTTAGGGGCTGGGGTAGCCGGGTTGCAAGCCATAGCTACTGCCAAAAGGTTGGGTGCTGTGGTAGAAGTCTTTGATACCCGCCCGGCAGTGAAAGAGGAGGTCATGAGTTTGGGCGGTAAGTTCATTGAAGTGGAAGGGGCGGCGGATGCCAGTCAAGCCGGTGGTTACGCCGTCGAGCAATCGGAGGATTTTAAACAACGTCAGCGAGCCCGCATTGCTGAATCAGCCATCAAAGCAGATATTATCGTAACAACGGCACAGATACCCGGAAAGAAAGCGCCACTGCTGATCACCGAAGACATGATTGAGAAAATGCGTCTTGGTTCGGTCATCATCGATTTGGCTGCCGCAACCGGTGGTAACACGCCTTATACCAAGAACGATCAAACCATTGAGCAAGGCCCAGTTCGTATCGTCGGAAATTCCAACTTGGCCGCTACCATGCCCGCCGATGCTTCCAAGTTATATGGAAAGAATATTCAAAACTTCTTGAGTCTTCTGATCGGAGCGGATGGAAGTTTGCAATTGAACTGGACAGATGAATTGGTCAGTGGGTCCTGCATCACAAACGAAAACAAAGTGGTACATCCCCGATTGATCGCTTAAAATAATGCATATGCAAACCGTTTTGAATTGGATCGAGTCGAATCAGTCGATCATCTACATTGTGATCCTGATGATTTTTGTTGGGATCGAGGTGATCGGTCGGGTTCCAGCTGTCTTGCACACCCCGCTCATGAGTGGGGCCAATGCCATACACGGGGTGGTGATCATTGGGGCCATCATCGTAATGGGTCAGGCGCAGCCTGACAATTACTTGGCCCTGGCACTGGGATTTTTAGCCGTCGTGCTGGGTACCATCAATGTGGTGGGTGGATTTGTCGTAACCGACCGTATGTTGGAAATGTTCAAAAAGAAAAAATAATTCACCGATGTATTCATCCTTGCTTACTTTTTTTTATTTGATCGCGTCGGTGACCTTCATCGTCGGGTTGAAAATGCTTTCTCATCCGGCATCGGCCCGAAAAGGCAACATGGTTGCTGCGATCGGAATGGCCATTGCGGTCTTGGGTACAATTTTCCTCTATGAAAAAGAGGGCGAGCCGTTGGGTAATTATGGCTGGATCTTTTCCGGCATTCTCTTGGGTACGATCCTGGGTACGCTGTCTGCCAAGCGCGTAAAGATGACGGCCATGCCGGAGATGGTAAGCCTATTCAACGGGATGGGTGGTGCTTGTGCCGCGCTCATTAGTTTGGTCGAATTCGATCACCTCCTGCATGCCGATCCTATAAACATACTGGCCATGGCCATGAATGGGGGAGTAGCCGCCCTTCAAGGCTTTCTGTTGATCGTTTTACTCGGGTTGATTATCGGTTCCATTTCCTTTGCGGGAAGCGTGATTGCTTGGGGAAAATTAAATGGCTCGATGAAGGACTTCTCCTTTCCGGGTCAGCATATTTTCAATTTGTTGTTAATGGCGATCATCCTTGGTCTCGCTGGTTACTTGATCCTTGCTTTGCCAGCCAATCCCGCTTATTATTTCTACGCCATCTTTGCCCTTTCCATTCTATACGGACTCTTTTTTGTGTTCCCGATTGGCGGAGCAGACATGCCGGTAGTAATCTCTTTGCTGAATTCGTTCACAGGCGTGGCGGCGGCATGCGGCGGATTTTTATACGACAATAAAGTCATGCTTACCGGGGGTATCCTAGTTGGAGCGGCCGGGACGTTGCTCACCATTCTCATGTGCAAGGCAATGAATCGTTCGTTGGCAAACGTACTGATCGGTTCTTTTGGCGCAAGTGCCAAATCAACCGGTGCTACGCAAACAGGGGGCAGCTATAAAGAAATCAGTTTGTCGGATACGGCCGTGCTGATGAGTTATGCGAATAAGGTCTACATCGTTCCCGGATATGGATTGGCCGTAGCACAAGCGCAACACATTTGTCACGAATTGGAAAAGCTACTCGAGAGCAAAGGCGTAGAGGTGAATTATGCGATTCATCCGGTAGCTGGTCGGATGCCCGGTCACATGAACGTACTATTGGCCGAAGCGGATGTGCCGTATGATAAATTACGGGAGATGGAACAAGCCAATGAGGAATTTGGTACAACCGATGTTGTTCTCATCTTAGGGGCTAATGACGTGGTTAATCCGGCAGCCAAAACCGATCCTGCTTCTCCGATTTATGGCATGCCGATTTTAGATGTAGAACTCGCCAAACACGTGATCGTTAATAAGCGAAGCATGAAGCCCGGGTACGCCGGCATTGAAAATGAACTCTTCTTCCGACCTAAGACCTCTATGCTATTCGGGGATGCGAAGAAAGTGTTGCAAGACCTAGTGGCTGAGATCAAATCCCTTTGAGTGTCGTGTCATTTCCTGCACATTTTCTGGATCATGTAGGTGGCTTGCCCGGATATGATCTTGTTGAATTTGAACAGGCTCATCGTCAAATTCCGCCTACCTCAATTCGACTCAATCCATTCAAGCCGGTTGACATTTTCATGGATTCAGCCCCGATCCCTTGGAGTCGCTCCGGAAGGTATTTGCCCGCACGTCCTTCGTTCACTTTCGACCCAGTTTTTCATGCGGGTGCATATTATGTACAAGAGGCCAGCAGTCAGCTTCTTGAACAGGTGGTTTTGCAGCACCTGGCCTCGACTGGTTCGCTGCGTGTTTTGGATCTCTGTGCGGCACCGGGCGGGAAGTCTACCCATTTGCTTTCCTTAATTGGCGATGCCGGCTTGTTGGTATCCAACGAAGTGATCCGCAGTCGTTCCGGAATATTGGCCGATAACCTAGATAAATGGGGCTGTGCCAATTCGATCGTTACGCAAGAAGATCCTACGGTCATCGGAAAGCTCAGCGGATTTTTCGATCTGATGGTGGTGGATGCGCCTTGCAGTGGAAGCGGGTTGTTTCGAAAAGATCCGGATGCCATGGGGCATTGGAGCAATTCAGCGGTGGAACATTGTGCGGCCCGTCAAAAACGTATTTTATCCGACAGTTGGTCTGCTCTAAAAGAGGACGGCATACTTGTTTATAGCACCTGTTCTTTTTCCGAATTAGAAAATGAACAAATGGTCAACTGGATACTGGAGGAATTGGGCGGCGAGTTCTTGCCGTTGACACTTCCTGATGGTTGGGGCATTACAACAACGGCAGCCGGCTATCGCTGTTGGCCACACCGCATGCAGGGGGAAGGATTTTTCTTGGCAGCCATCCGAAAGGTATCCGCTGCGTCGATGGCTGGTGGTCGAACCAAATCTTTGCCGCAACGAGTTGTGGGGGATGTACGTACACGGTTGAATGACTGGTGGAAATTCGATGATGGAGCGGTGTTTGAT
>Ga0102922_1000330_pt1 | contig 10220 bp, 9 predicted proteins | sample Colrivmeta1569A3_FD_81569 | JGI IMG/M metagenome (GOLD analysis project Ga0102922, IMG submission 81569) | Estuarine microbial communities from the Columbia River estuary - metaG 1569A-3 | ecosystem: Environmental > Aquatic > Marine > Intertidal zone > Estuary | place: USA: Columbia River Estuary... | reverse complement strand
TGTTGCTTTTCCTTGATCAGTAACTCGGGCTCATCGCCACTGCGCCAGGAAGGATGCAGGGCCAAATCAGACCAACTGGATAAGGAACGAATCAGCTGTGCTTGAGCAGGATGTTGAGGCGACAGATTCTTATCGTACTGCCCGCGCTGCTCAGCCATCAATATAAATACCAGCGGTCGCGTGGATGTGTTTACATGCAGCGATCGAATAAACTCAAATGAATCATACGGATCCGGCCGTTGATTCAGCCAAACGGCCACTCGTTCCCGCACCCAAGCCAACCGAAACAAAATAATATCTCGAAGCAAACCGGCAGCCTGCAACCACACCGGTTTATGTTGGTAAGCGAAAGACTCATCGATGTCATAGGTTGCCAGGTGAGAAAACTCAATGGGGCGGATAACCAGTTCGGGAAATTTGGACTGCAGACAAAGACAGAATTGCTGCATCCATTGATCGACGATCGGACGATCTAAAAATCCATGTTGAAAAGCCAGCGATGCGTCATGCGAAAATCGCCCATACGCATCTGACGGATGGGGCAAATATTCTTCGTAGCGACTAATCAGGTAAAAACTGGCTGCAAATACATCAAAGCCCATATCGCCACGGCCGCAAAAGAAAGTCGAAAACGTTCCGTTCTGCTGCACATCCAGTTGGATGGGATGGATGTCCGATTCGAACAACAATGTTGCCGCCTGAATCCAACATTCCGTATCGCGAATGCGTTCCTTGCTGTAATTGATGCAGAGGCCTGTGTGAGCGCGATATTGATCGATTGAATCAGTGCACTCGATTGAATCGAAAAGAAACTGTTCGGCGAACCAGTGCGTGATGTAACGCAAACGCGGGGTGAGGGTATGTGCGTAAAGAAGCAAAATGGATCAGCGATTTTTCTGACGCTCTTTCCAAAGTTGATTGAAACTCTTATTCGGAAATTCCAGATCGCCCCGTTGCTCGGTCCACCCTTTGGCCAATCCGTTCACCACTTTATTCTTGATTCGTCCGGTCGCCAGGTTCATCCAACTTCGATGCAACATGCCCTGGCGCCACAGCTTCCAGGTTAGTTTCTCGGCCAGTGGCGCTTCGCCTTTGACAACCGCCGCATGCCGATTGTGAAGAAGCAATTCGTGTAAATTGATGCGAACGGCACATACTTCGGTGCAATTTCCACAGAGCGAGGACGCTTCACTCAGGTGCTTCCACTCGCCCAGCGATTTCAGGTTTGGGGTGATCACGGATCCGATGGGGCCACTGTACGTAGTGCCATAGGTATGGCCACCGATATTCTTGTAAACCGGACAAGCATTGAGGCAAGCACCGCAGCGAATGCAGTACAAACTCTCCCGTTGCTTGGGATCGGCTAAGATCTGCGTGCGACCATTGTCGAGCAAGATCACATACATCTCTTCCGGTCCGTCGGTTTCAAAAGACTGTTTCGGTCCGGTGATCAACGTATTGTAAACAGTGAGTTGTTGTCCGGTGCCGTAGGTAGCCAACAACGGCCAAAACAGATCCAGATCGACCAGTGAAGGGATCATCTTCTCAATTCCGGCAATGACAATATGTGTTTTGGGCCAGGCGCAACTGAGGCGGGCGTTGCCTTCGTTTTCCGTAACGGCAATACCACCGATGTCGGCAATGAGAAAATTCGCACCGGTCACCCCGATCTCGGCTTGGCGATATTTTTCACGAAGAATGGCTCGAGCCGTAAGCGTCAGTTCGGTAGGTGTGGCATTGGGGTCGGTGCCTAATTTTTCAGCAAATAGTTTGGCCACATCTTCCTTGCTTTTGTGCATGGCCGGCGTAACGATGTGATAAGGAGCTTCTCCATCGAGTTGTTGAATGTATTCACCCAAATCGGTTTCAACAGAATCTACGCCGATGGTTTGAAGAAAATCATTGAGATGGATCTCCTCGGTCACCATGCTCTTGCTTTTCACCAAGGTTTTGCAATTCTTTTCCGCACAGATCTTTCGGATGGCGGCTTGCGCTTGCTGCACGTCTTCGGCCCAGATCACCTTAGCGCCTCGCTTCAGGAGTTGGGCCTCAAAATCCTCCAGCAATCGATCTAAATTTTCGAGGGCCTTCCACTTTCGGTTTTTGGCTCGTTCGCGGGCACTCATCAAATCGGTGTATTGTGCCTTTCCCTTAGGAACAGCTGCATCGTATCGACCAATGTTGAAATTGATCTTTCGGCGGTGCTCACGGTCGGCTGCTTTCACAGCACTGCGTGCCTGAAAGGTGGATTTGATCTCGGGGCCGTTGTCTTCGATGCGGGACATACCTAAAATTACTGCTTGAAATCGATTTCCTCCCATCCGCCTTTGGCGATGGTGTCAAGCGCCTCATAAATTTCTTCTCCGTATTTGCGTACGATCGGTTCGCGCAGGAATTGATAAACGGGAACCTGCAGCGCCTCCCCATTCAGGCACCCGGGCTTACAGATATCTTCCCGGGGCTCGTAGTTCAACCGCTCATAATCGCCGTATTTCCCTTTTTTGGCCACGATGGGATAAAGGTGGCAGCTGATGGGTTTTTTCCAGGCGATCTTTCCGTCGAGGTAGGCCTGCTCAAAAGCGCAATGGATCATGCCGTTGGGGCGTCGGATCGCAAATGCACAGATCTCCTTATCCGAATCAACCGTAGGTGTCACCCATTCATATTCTACATCGTATACATAGTTTCCTTTCTTCTCGATCTCATTGAGCGAGGTTTGACTGAGATACGGCTTCACGATCTCCAGCACGGAATCGATGATGGCTTTTTCTTCCAACTCCAAAGGGGCGCCGGCCGCGCCATCCTCGCAACACCCTCCCTTGCAACGATTGAGGTCGCAGACAAATTTCTTGTCGACGATGTCTTCGCTGATCAGCAGTTTATCGATAACGATCATGGTTGTTGAGGTTTCAAACGATCGGTCCACTGCAACGTATTGATCATGTGAAGCAGATCTTTTTTAAGAAAATCATTGACGATGCCCAGCGAATCGGCATTGGGTGTAGCATCAAAATACAAGGCGCCACGAAGAAAGTGTTTCGTGGAATCGGTCAGAAAAAATTGATTGGCCGTTGCGGTGTTACCCCCGAGCGAAAAATAAATGCCTTCGACCCCATTGGGTGTAATCATCAAGCTGTCGTCGATCCGGTTGGCTACATCCACGTGCTGTTGATAGGCGAGTCGATACCCATCGCGGATCAATGAATCGAACGGGTTTTTGGGACCGATGGCTTTGTAACTAATGTAGATGCGGCCATTCAGGGAAGGCACATCGATGTTGATCCACCAGTCGCCGGCTTGATCCTCGAAAAAAGTCGAATCCTTGACTACCCGGGCATAGACTGGATATTCAAATTGATAGGGATAGCCAGGCTGGTTGAATGATTGATAGGCCTTAGCCGGGAAATCGATCCGATAAAAGCCGCGTTTCTTCGATACGTTGTACGGTTGGTTACAAGCTCCCAGAATACCGGCTACGATGATGACTATGAAAAGGAGCTGTTTCATGAGCGTTGCTCGGGTTGAATGTGAATGCGTACTTGCTGAATGCGGTTCTGATCGATTTGCAGAACGGTGAATCGGAAATCCCCACAAACAAAGGATTCGTCCACGCTGGGAAATCCTCCGGCTAGTTCCAGTACCAGTCCGGCTACCGTATCACTTTCACCTTTTACTCCATCAAATGTGTCGATTGGCTGCTGCATGAAGCGGCAGGCTTCGGTGAGGGAGATCTTTCCATCAAAGACAAACTGGAAAGCATCGATCTGTTGACGACCGGCATCTTCCTCATCAAATTCATCTTGAATCTCTCCGATCACTTCCTCCAGCACATCTTCCAGCGTTACAATCCCGCTGGTTCCACCGAATTCATCCACCACAACGGCAAAGTGCACGCGTCGTTGTTGGAATTCTCGAAACAGATCTTCGATGGGTTTTTGTTCCGGCACAAAAAAAGGAGCGCGCAACAGGGTATGCCAATCCTTTTTTCCGGAACGGAGATAAGGCAATAATTCTTTGGTATGTAAAATGCCCACGATCTCATCCAAGCTACCTCTGTACACGGGCAAACGGGAATAATGCAAAGATTCGATCTGTTGGGTCAGTTCTTCGAAGGTGGTGTTGAACTCAATGCCACTGACATCGAGCCGCGATTTCATGATCTGTCGAACCGTAATGTCCCCGAAGCGGATCACCCCGCGCAGGATATTTTTTTCATCCGTCGTGGTGTTTTCATTGGTCTCTTCATCCAAGGCCTCGTCCAATTTTTGTTTATCGGTTCGTTCGCTGCCCGCTACGCGTCCGATGCGATCGGCCAGATCGACCAAGCGCAAACTCGGTTGACGAAGCAACTGATGCAAGCCACCGATCAACCAAGCGGCATCGATGGCAAAGCGCAGGTTATTCTGCGAAGCCCATACCTTGGGGAGAATGCGTACACCAAAAATGAGTCCGATCGAAATGATCAGCACCTTGACCAGCAGCAAGAGTGTTGCCTGTGGGATCCACGTGATCAATTGATCGGTAAGCAATAAGTTGGCCAACAAGATGCTGCAGATATTCAAAAATGTGCCACCCATCAACAAGGAAACATATACGGCCTTGGGCTCGTCGAGTAATTGAAGGATTCGTTTCGAGGAGGCGGTGGGTTTGGTCTTCAACCAATCGAGGTCCGCTTTACGCAACGAGAACAGGGCAACCTCATAGCCTGCTATGAAAAAACTGAGGACGAGAAAAAGCAGGAGCAATCCGACTGACAGGGCCAGTTCGGGTACCTGCAACGAAACAAAGGGAAGAGTAAAAAGTAGTTGAATGAACGGGATACTATCCAATCGGGGCAATCACGACTGGCTATGTTACGAGCGCGACTGCCCTACAAAAATATCTGTTTTCGATCATCCGTTTCGTTCCCTGTTTTTCCAATGGTTCTGAATCATCTTGGGAAACGGTAGTTCAGACAGCTGCCGACGATTCACCCAACGAAAATCGGGCCCCCAAGCGGGTTTGCTGGTCAACTCGACGGTTATAAAACTCCCTTGCAGCTCTTGATGAGAAAGAAGTTGTTTATAGCTGTGGGTTGCGTAACGATTTACGGAACGGGGCCAGGATGCCGGATAATCAACCTGCACCTGTTTGATCAGCGTTTCCAGTTGCTGGGCCTTCTTGCTTTCGATCAATGGAGGCTCCCACAATCCCGACCAGATATCGGCTCCGGTCCGCAAGCGCACCGGGATCTTCCCTTTCCACGTGGGAACAAAATAATTGAACCACCTCTTTTTCTTGGGCTTTGGAGGTGCCTTGATTGGCAACCGATCCACTAGCTCCTGTGCATGAGCCTGACAGGTTTTCCGCAAGGGACAAGCCGTACAAAGTGGAGATTGCGGCTTGCAGACGGTCGCACCAAAATCCATCAAAGCCTGGTTGTAGATGCCGGGTTGTTTGACATCGAGGGACCGTTGGGCTAGGTCCTGAAAGATCTTTTTCCCGGCATTCGTATCGATGGGTGTATGCAGGCCGTGATAGCGCGCCAATACCCGATACACATTCCCATCCACCACTGCGTGAGGCAGATTGAAGGCAAAAGAAGAAATGGCAGCGGCCGTATAAGGCCCCACCCCTTTGAGCGTCAGGATCTCTTCATACTGGTCTGGAAATTGTCCGCCCAGCTCAAAGGCGATGTGTCGAGCGGTATGGATCAGATTGCGGCAGCGGGAGTAGTAGCCCAATCCCTCCCAGCACTTCATAACCTGCTCATCGGCGGCCTTGGCCAGTTGCTGAATGGTTGGGAAGGCTTGGAGAAAACGTTCGTAGTAGGCCCAGCCCTGTTCAACGCGGGTTTGCTGTAGAATAATCTCGCTAAGCCAGATCCGATAGGGGTCTTTTTCCCCTTTCCAGGGCATTTGTCGGCGGTTCTGGTCTTGGTGCCATTTGAGCAGTTTTTCCCGGAAAAACCGACATTTTTTATCTAAGGCACTGTTAATCATCTATTTAATTAAAATATGAGGAGTCGGCGCTAAGAAAATTCGGCATGTGGCTGATGACAAAAATATTGTCCTATTTGCTTGAGTATCAAAATATTTTACCTATGTTAGAGGTACCAAACCTTTGCAAATCATGAGAAAAGCAGATCTGGTCAATCAAATAGCCGACAAAACGGGCATCCCTAAGGTGGATGTATTGGTGACTCTGGAAACCATGTTCAAAGAGGTGAAGGATACCTTGGCGAGCGGGGAAAATATTTACATCCGTGGATTCGGCAGTTTCATTACGAAGAAACGAGCTGCCAAAATCGGACGTAACATCAAGAAAAACACCGCTGTACACATTCCTGAGCATTATATCCCTGCATTCAAACCCGCCAAGGAGTTTGTAGCGGAGGTTAAAAAATTAAAAGAGGTTAAACCGGATTCTGGTCCCGGTGAAGACGCTGATTAAGCCATTCGACAACGATTGCATGCCCAGCCCTCATTTCGAGGGCTTTTTTTATTGGTAGGCCTCCCCCCTTCCGGTAATTTTGCAACTCCATGAACATGAATCGAAAACAAACCTTGACCCTTGTTGGCGCCGTGTTGCTGACACTCGGGCTTTATTTTGGCATCCCGATGGCCAAGCCGACGAAGCAAAAGACTGAGGATCAAGCCTCCGGTCCGCAAGAAGCACCTTTGATCGAAGGCTATTCCACCGATACAGTCCTTACGCTATCCAAATCCCGTCTGACGCCAACTCAATTGAACCAAATAACTGACCTAGAGGGCAAGATTCCGGTTGATTCCACGCTCAAAGCACAAAAAATGGAGGCCTTTCATCAATTGGCCCATTTTTGGCGGGAGGATATCCGTTTATTCGAACCGTACATCTGGTACGAATCGGAGGCCGCTCGATTGGAAAATTCAGAAAAAAGCCTGACATTTGCCGCCCACTTGCTGTTGGATAACCTGCAGCAGGAAGGGGACGAGAACCTACGTCGTTGGAAAGCCATCCAGGCGAAAGACTTGTTCGAACGCTCTTTGATCCTGAACCCAAAAAATGATTCTGCCCGCGTTGGGCTAGGCGGTTGCTACCTGTTTGGCAGCATTTCTGCCATGCCCATGGTTGGTATCCGTCAGATCCGGGAGGTGGTACAGCGAGACAGTGCTTTTGTATATGGTCAGATGACCTTGGCAAAGGCTTCCCTACTCTCCAATCAACCGGATAAGGCAGCAGAGCGGCTTACAACCATCATCCGGTTGCAGCCCAATTCATTGGATGCTCATTTGTTGTTGGCGGAAGTGCGCGAGCAGCAAGGAGATAAGTCGGGTGCCAGAGCCCTCTACCAGACCTGTCTGAAATTGACCGAGCTGAAGGAGTTGAAGAAAGCACTGGAAGAACGGATTCAGGAATTATCAAAGTAATTGAACTCATTTTATAACCTTTTTTATAAACGAATTGAAGTATGCCCTGCGGTAAGAAACGGAAGCGTCATAAAATCGCGACCCACAAGCGTAAGAAAAGACTGAGAAAGAACCGTCACAAGAAGAGAAACAAGTAAGACTCTTCAGACGTCCCGACTCCGGTTGGGCCAGTCTGTTTTACTCTGATGGTTCGGTCTGCCGGTTTTCCGGAAGTTAATCCCATACCCTGTGCATCACGGATGCATGGCTCCTATCCGGATATTTCTTCCTGATCGTCCCATCAATCATTACCTGGCATGTTGATTCGTTCGCGAACGACATGAATAAAGAACTGATCATCCACACTTCTACGGAAGGCGTTGAGATTGCCTTGTTGGAAGATAAGCGCCTGGTGGAATTGCACCACGAGCGAAACGATGCTCGTTTTACAGTGGGTGATCTATACCTCGGCAAAGTCAAGAAGTTGATTCCCGGACTCAATGCGGCCTTCGTCGACGTGGGTTTCGAGAAAGATGCCTTTCTGCACTACACCGACCTGAGTCCCTACGCCCGCTCCCTCCTCAAATTCACTCAACGTTCGATCGACGACCAGACTGAACCGGGATTGGACTATTCCAAGTTTACTGTAGAGCCTGAGATCATTAAAACCGGCAAGATCAATGAGGTGCTGAGCGGCAAACCAAACATCTTGGTGCAGATCCTCAAAGAACCCATTGCAGCCAAAGGCCCTCGCCTCAGCTGTGAGATTTCATTAGCTGGTCGTTTTGTTGTGGTCACGCCCTTTAATAATGTAGTTGCCGTATCTCGCAAGATCCACTCAGGCGAAGAGCGCAAGCGCCTGCAAAAGATCGTGGAGGCCGTCAAGCCGAAGAATTTCGGGGTAATCGTACGCACCGCTGCGGAAGGAAAGAATACCGCTGAACTGCACGAAGACCTGACCATGCTCGTGGGCATGTGGAAGAGCATCCAGCAGAACTTACGGGGTGCCGTGGCACCAGCCAAGATACTGAGTGAGCAGACCAAGACCACCAGCATTCTGCGCGACCTGTTGAACGAGAGTTTCAACCGCGTCGTTGTCAACGACAAAACACTCTACGCCGACACCAAAACCTACGTCCAACGCATTGCACCGGAGAAGGCAGAGATCGTTACCCTGCACCAGTCACCCGCACATATTTTTGACACATACGGCATCACCAAACAGGTGAAATCATCTTTCGGAAAAACCGTCAACCTGGACAGCGGTGCCTACCTGATCATCGAGCACACCGAAGCCTTGCATGTGATCGATGTGAACAGCGGATACAAGAGCGTTGGGAACAATCAAGAGCAGAATGCCCTTGAGACCAACATGGAAGCAGCCGATGAGATCGCCCGTCAATTGCGCTTGCGCGACTTGGGGGGCATCATCGTGGTTGACTTCATCGACATGAAACTCCCCGAGAACAAGCGCAAGCTCGCTGATCGGATGGAAGAGATCATGAAGACCGACCGCGCCAAGCATGCCGTACTCCCGATATCGAAATTCGGGATCATGCAGATCACCCGCCAGCGGATGCGTCCGGAGGTGAACATCATCACGCAGGAGAATTGTCCGACCTGTCAGGGTACCGGCAAGATCGGTTCTGCCTTGTTGCTGGAAGATTCCATCGAAAAGAATCTGTTGTACCTCGGCACGCATCAGCACAAACAATTGGAACTGGTGGTACATCCGATTGTGCATGCCTATCTAACCAAAGGATGGCCTTGGAGCACCCGGGTGTCCAAATGGAAGCGAAAATTCGGGCTGCAGATCAAGGTCAAAGCCAATACGGCTTATCACCTGACGGAATATCGATTCTTCGACCGCAATCAGGAAGAGATAAAACTCTAAAAGGACTTTTTCTCGTCGGCATTCATCGCACCAAACAATTGAACCAACTGGCTTCGGTTCTTGAGGTTGATCTTGTGTAATCGCAAGTATTCCTGGTATCGAGTCGACTTTTCAGCAAACAACTGATCGAGTATTTTTTGATCGCGTTCCAACCGACGCATGCTTTTCCCGTCAAATACATAAAGCTGCTCGACCGGCACGAAGCGTTCATGTACCAAGCCAGACATAACATCACTGTTTTTTTCCAGCTGCATTTTACGATGCAATAGCAAGGAGAATGGACCTGCACTGAGTACCTGATAAAAATGCGAGGATGTATTCTTGTCGATCGACGGAAATCCTGTTTGGAAAACATACTCCATCGGTTTCCCCTCGAGGGTATCTCGGATGGATATCCATTGAACCAGTCCGTCCTGAGCCACGATCTCTTTATTATTTATGATCACATGCAGTTCGTGATGATAGAGATCTAGTGAAAGCTGTATGGAGTCATAAGCCTTGCCGGATTTCATTTCCAGTTGTCCCCATCGAAAATCGGGCAAGAAAAAAGCATTGCCCTCGATGCCTTCATAGAGATTGGCGAATGGTCGGCCCTGCACATCGGTGAATTGGATATTGATGTTCCATCGGGAGGGGTTCGGATTGGTCGACATGACCAGTTTGGGCCGAACAGGACCTGTTTGCGCATAAGCAGGTAGTGAGTACAGGAACCCAATCAAAAGAAACAATCGCATGTACTAAAATAAAAAAAAGGGCCCGAAGGCCCTTTTATAAATTATACCAGAAAGCTTACTGCTTCGGATTTTTGGTCGGTGCACTGCCGCTGGCAGCGGGGTTGTACGCCAACTCATTGTCCGGCACATCCCAATAATCGAGGTAACCGTATTCAATAGTAGCATTGGTGTTCAATGTACCCGCATTGGAGACGACCACACAACCGGTACGACCACCACCTGCGC
>Ga0102922_1000321_pt1 | contig 10437 bp, 21 predicted proteins | sample Colrivmeta1569A3_FD_81569 | JGI IMG/M metagenome (GOLD analysis project Ga0102922, IMG submission 81569) | Estuarine microbial communities from the Columbia River estuary - metaG 1569A-3 | ecosystem: Environmental > Aquatic > Marine > Intertidal zone > Estuary | place: USA: Columbia River... | reverse complement strand
TAAACACTTTAATAATAGTAAATAATAAATCATATGAAAAAGATATTCTCACTTACATGGAAGGTAGCTGTTGTCTTCCTTACATTCTTCATCATGCCTGCTGTTATGGCTAGCATAGTGTTCCTTGACATCAATGTATACATGGCCTGTATATGTAATCCTATGTATTGTGCCTTGATGTTTATCATGGCATTGATAGGTACAATAGCATGTGTGGACCATCTAATAGCAATAGGGGAGTAATCCCCTTTTTTATTTGTTTAAACACTATAATAATAGTAAATCATAATCACATGAAAAGAATCAAGATTGAAAACTGTTCTGTTAGAATAAGATATCTAGCAGAACCATTAGGCTTTAAGACCTTAGCATCTTTCCACAAGTTTATCAAGCAATGCCATCCATTTGCAAAGATATACTTCAATGCTAGTCACATGAGGGCAAAAGATGTCCTCAAGACCATTGAGAGAGAGTATAGATGATATCAAACAGCACCCTTCGGGGTGTTGTTTATAAAGCTTAAACACTTGATAACCAATAAATTATATAGTCATGAAAGATATAATAGCAAGGAGATTACAGCAACTACACCCAAAGTCATTGATTAGGGATATACATGTAGAGCACAAGGGTAACCATACTATGGATGTGGATTACCTCGAGGTCAAGAAAGATGATACATCTATAAGACACAGGATAACCATAGATTATCAATAAGAAATAGGGGCATAGTCCCCTTTTTATATGCTTAAACACTTCATATAGAGCAATTTAAAACCCAAATAACATGCTTAAAGAATTAATGCAGAACAATGCCAACAAGGCTAAACAACAACTGAAGAATGAAATTGAATCACAGAAGGCTTACATCAAGCTGAAAGAGGAGACATTCTTCAATAGCTTACTCACTAATCCTACTAACTACAGCATTAGAGAGCAGGCTACATTCCTAGGCACATGCAGGGAAACCTTATTCTATTTACAGGATGCACTTGCAACCTTAGAGATAGAATTGCCTACAAGGAATCTTCATAGAGAGTTTGACCGAGAGTTTGAACTACGTGGAGAGATGGCCAATGAATTCAATGAAACCTATCCAGGAACAGAAGATGACTGGATGGACATTGATGAAGGAGGCTTATAGCAAATGGGGGGGGCTTAACAGGCTCCCCTTTTTTTATGTTTAAACACTTTATATTCAATAACTTAATACACACAATTATGTCAGTATCAACAATCAAAATCGAAACAGACCTCATTACACTAATGGATGTCTTAAATCAAACAGGTAACCCAACTGTTGCCATTGAAATCCTTAACGGTACATATCAGGCACCTGAAATATGTACAGGTGATAAGCTCAGACTAGGGCACAAGGATGAGCCTATCAAACTAACCTATGCATCCTATGATAGGTTCAAAGATGAAGTCTGCTATTCTAGGAACAACTGGGGGCATGATACCATGTCTAGGGAAACTTGGAATAAGCTTGAGCTATGGTCAGACCATGTGCGCAGAGCAATGGCTGAAGCAATCTTAAATGATGTGGATGATATAGCAGATACAGAGCATGGGTTCTAATGGAAAGGGGATGCACTTAGGTGTGTCCCTTTTTTGTAGTTAAACACTTAATAAGGAATAACTTAATACTCATGAATTGTAACTGCTGTGCTCAACCAATGGTTGAAGGATTCGGTAGAACATTCAATGGTCTCTACCATATGGAGACAGTTGAATGTGTCAACCCTAACTGTGAGCGTCCCACATCTGTGGTGACTGCTTACCATAAAGTGGAGGAGCTGCAATAGCTCTTCCCTTTTTCTGTTTTTCAACGGTTTTACTGGTGTTTCAACGGTGGAATTATGAGACAAGTATACTGATAATCAATCAGTTAAGCTGAAACCTTTGCTACGACTGGGTTTCAGGAAAATGGGGGTTGGTTTGGTATGGGGTACGGCTCTGAGCTAATGCTCTAGATTCTATGGTTAAACACTTCATAATCAATAACATATAAATCCCAGGTGATAGCGGGTAAGCAAGGGGGTACATACACAGCTGTATTCCCTTTTTTTCTACGCTTAAACACTTTATTACATGCAAACTTTTATACACTTATACTTATGTTACACATCACACAAATCTCATCTTTCAAGATGACCCGCAAATTCAAGGACAACTCTGAAAAAACTGCTAGACGCTATGTATACCTGGTCACAGGTGATAGCGCTGATATGGCAGTGTTCAAGAAAGACACCTTAGCCAAAACCAATCCTGGTGGCATGGTTGCCGAAAATGGTGACCTCAGATTTTACTCATGGCGCAAGGTTATTGGCGGTACTGCTGAACTGAAGCGGGGCAAGAATGGCAACTGGTTCATTGATACCGAAGCCATTGATGACCTTGAATCATTGGCAGAACAAAGCCCAGCGCTCATGAAGGCTGTTGGTGACTCACTCCTGAACAGGATATTAGGGGCAGGGGTCAAGCCTGCCAAGGCAGTGGAACCTGAGCCTGAGACTGATGATGAGGAGAATGAGCCCTTCTGATTAGGGTATAGGGGGTGGGCTTCGGCTCATCCCTTTTATAATCTTATACCTTTAAACACTTCATCATATGTGTAATGATTGCTTGGTACTGAAGGTGTTGCAGGTAGTAGGTTTTTGTAGGTGATGTCAGGAATACGGGTAGCTACTACTCTGCTCTTTACAGCAATCTCTTGTACCTTTAAACACTTCATTATCAGTAATTAATGATACTAAATGTATTTGCAGGTTAAGCAGGTATAGCAGGTATTACAGGTATAGTAAATAATTAAATCCTTATAGTATAAATCTTATGAAAGTACAATTGATTAACAGTTACAAGAAGTTGAGTAATGTAACTGACAGCAACGGTTTGCCTGTTGTAGAGAATGGTGTTGCAAAGAAAGTATTGCGCACAATGTTCCGCTATGGTGTAGTAGGTGCTACTCCTGAAGAGATTGCGTTGTATAAGCGCTTCAAGAATCAGGATGGTACTAACTATTACCGTGAGGAGAATGGTGTACCTCTGTTCCATAGCAGGGAGTTCATTGGTAATGAGGCTAAGTTGAACCATTATGTGCGTGAAGATGGTAAGATTGGTTTCAGTGTTAACAGCACAGAGGTAGATGCACTACAAGCTATGGCAGAAAAGTTCCCGCACCTAGCCGTTACACTCAGTACACAGATTGCAGCACTCATGATGAGTGGCACTCTGATGGACATGGGTCAGATTGGTGTTAATGAACCTGCAGAAATAGAAGAATTGTAGGCGTAACTCATTGATTGTGAGGGGGTATCAACCCTCTCACTTTCTCTTCCTACAAATGTAAACTACAAATTCTACTACTCTCTTTGTGGTAAATTACATAGCTAGAAATCAGTACATTAACCAAACACACACATGCACATGTTTCAGAAACTATCTAAGGTCTTCCTTATAGTACTCTCCTATATAGTTATTACTTGTTTAGTATACATACTACCCGCGGTTGCTGTTTCAGTGATCTTTTGGGATAAGTCTTTATACTATGCATGTACAACCCACCCGCTTTATGCATTTTTCTTTGGGTTACTATCTATTATAGGTATAGGGGTATATATAGTAGAGATATCTAATGAGTATCTTGCTTAACCCGGCTTTATATTGTTTTGGTGGTGGTTACAGCGGCTTTGAGTATATACTCCGCTATATAAATTGTAATACCTATCCAGTAAGCTACTGGCGCGGGACTGTCCAGTGTAGATACAAGACAGTAGTATTGTTACCCTTTCTTTAACCGGGGAAATATCCAGTAAGTTACTGGCGTGATCTCAACACAGTACATAATGAGAATCCCTGGGTCTGTCTTGTCTCTTAGCCGAGCAGAATGGGGGATACGGTCAGGGTGAGAACCTGACCATATTTAATGCATCATAACTCACGTGGATATATATAAAACCACACTGATGATCAATTAGGAGATGAAAACGTCCACCTACATTATCAGTTTCCCAAGGGTGAGCAGTTAGGTAGTAATACTATCCAACTGAGTTGCAGAGGGGATATAGCTATATAATCAACTCACATATGGAAGTTATATACTACGCTCAGTTTGTTCTGCTCATTGGTAACAATGCAGTAGACTTGTTTGATTACTACAATGTACAGGAGATGCATGGTGTCAATAGGACAGCATGTATTGCCCGTATTGCGGAAGGTGGTACCTACATAGAAGGCTTTGCTAACTATGACCCAAGGGATACCACTTTATCTACTGACCCTTTACCGTTTGTCTTTATCAATAAGACAGCTCTTAAGGGAGACTACCGAGATGTTACCTTAGTTAACCATGAGATGACTCATATGTCCTTACTACTCCATAACTGGGATGTAGATAAAAAGGAGGAAGAGATAGTCACATGGGCTGAGGAGTATACTAATCTTATTTACAAACAAAATTTTCAAGACTATGTCAGAGAACACTAAAGACATACTGCTATTCATAGGGGGAGTCCTAGTAGCAGTCTCAATCACTCTTATGTGGTTGGTAATAGGAGCAATTGTATGAAGAAAGTAGAACAAAGACAGATGTCTGCTCTTGCGCGTTTGCAACAGCAGCTCCAGGTTGGTACCAAACCTGAGAAGATTGAAGGTAAGACTACCGGCAATCAAGTACCTCTAACTAGTAATGATAAGGCTAGAATAGAGAAGGAAATTACAAGCTTATCAAATAACCGTCAAATACTCTAATCCAATGGACCAAGGAAGTAACTTTAAGAAAGAGGTTATGGAGGCACTATTCAATGCTCCCACTAACCTGATTACAACAAAGGCTATCAAGTGGGCAGCTAGCAATCTCCCAGATGAAGGCGGAATGGGTACACACAGTACAAAATTCAATGAGGGTCGTGGTGACTATGACCACAACAATGAATCATTCTGGAGAGCTATTGGTATGCAAGAGGATGAACCTGATACTGTTAGTAACAAGGTTCGGGATGCTATTCTAGAAATCTGTACCAATAGTTCAGAGGGACGTAAGTCTATGATTCTAGAACACATCGAGAAAAAGTGTGGCTATGAAGGTATGCTCTTCTTAGCTACTAAAGGTTTCTTTGAATGCTTGGAGCAATTAGAAGAAGCTAAAGCGAAAGCAATGGCTGTTAATCTTCGTGCTCCTGGTGATCTTGATGACCTTATTAGTCAGCTTGAACAGTTGCGTAAAAAATTGGGAGGTGATGCATGATACTGAGTCAAGACAAACAGCTTGATATTCAGTATGTAAAGTATCTCCTCGGTAATCCCACTGTGTGTGTACCAAGTATGCTTCTATTCGGTGAGCCTGGTGCTGGTAAAACTAGTTTTGCTAAGTACCTTGCCACCGAGTTAGAGGCAGAATTGATATTTGCACCCTGTTATGACGGGGTAGCAGCAGATCAATTGGTGTATAACTGGGATTTGGGTACACTTGTGGATGCTATGACTGATGAACAGACTAAGGGTAGAGAAGCCATGAAAGATGGTTATTTACTACAGGCTCTTCGTAAGTCTAATGACCACAAGGTTGTGCTGTTGATAGATGAAGTAGATAAAGCTAAACCCTCCGTAGATACTTTCTTGCTGAGTTATATGCAGGAATGTATGCTGAATGACCCACTCACGGGTGTAGTTAAAGGTAACAAGAACAATCTCTTTGTTGTTCTTACCTCTAATAAGAGACGTGAATTGGAAGATGCACTTGACCGCAGGATTAGTATGATCCGTGAGTTTACCTTCCCTGAGAAGGATGAGCTTATAAAGCAAGTCAAGATGATGGTTAATGTAGACTACAATGAGAGCAAGTTTAACTTCCTCATTGATTTGGTTCTGGAGTATAGGAAATTGGAAGTATCCAAGAAACCTAGTCAGAATCAGATAGCTGATTTAATACAGGAGTTGTATTTTATTGGTACTCAAGCTATTGGCAGAAAGACTTCACACATGATGAAGCACAGATCACTACTATGGAAGATGTCTCAGGACGAATCTGATAGAAAGTTGTTTGTAAATCTGCTAGAGAGAAAGTTCCAAAACAATACTATCCAGTATGTAGGTTCCATGCTCTAACGAGAGCATTGGTTTGGTGTTTAGGTTGAAAGGGGAGTGTGGTAGCTCCCCTTTTTTTAATTCTTACTATTATGCATTTTAGACAAGACCCGTTGATAACCAGACATTTAGTAGAGACTGGAGGTAGTTTTACCCATAGGTATAATACCGAGGAGTATATTGTTACACCTAGCACTGTCGGACTATTAGATGAAAAGACTCTGCAGTCTATATCTACAAGACTTAGGAAGCTATATCCTCCACCACCTCAACCTCGTAAAATTCCTAGAGGTAAAGGTAAGGCTGGTAGTAAGGAGAAAGCACCTGGTTTTGATGATAGAACAGTAGAACAGATAACTAAAGAAGCTCTCATTGAAAGAGAACTTAAGCGTCTTGCTACTACTGAGGTCATGGTAGAGGATAAGTTAAACTATCCTAGAGTTTTTATGAAGCTTCTATCTCAACCCCATTTGGCGTTGGAAGAGAAGCGGTTAGTACCTGAGGAAAAAACAGATCTGTATCTGTATGTTGATCAATCTGTTGGTTACAATGGAAAGGATGATGGATTTCATCATACTATGATACAAGTTGCTAAGAAGATTAAGGGTATACACTTGTTTTCCAGTTGGATGTTGAGGTTTGATGATAAGTATTACTGGGATCACATTAAGAAAAATGTACCTAAGGGAAAGACTGTTCTTGTTTTTACTCAAGGTTGTGGCGGAGCTTATGGAGAACTACCGAAGGGATACAATATCCATTTCTGTACTCATTTTAGACATGGTGACAACTGCGGTTGTTCTACTATTAGACAACATGAGTCACATGGTAAACTCTTTAAGTTCCATTATGGTATAGATGTACCGGAGAAACTTAAATCTCTTGTCATCTAGTTTTAGATAATGTTTGTAAGGCTTATACAATGAAAGTGTTTTAACTAGTGAATGCCTACTACGCGAAGTATGTAGATAAGTCTGCCTATGTAAATAGGTTAAGTTCTTTGTTTGTACTACTGGGATAAGAGTCCCACCAGATAAGCTGTGATAACTGGCACTAAGGTGATGTAAACGATCACTCATGGTTTGCAGTAAATTTGGAAGGTACTACAGGCAAGAATCAAGACTGTGGGAGTAATCCTATCTATATACCTAGGTATTGGACGGTCTCTTTACAGATTAAAAGACAGTTATGTAAGTAACATAAGAGGGAGGGTTGAAATACCTTGTGGCCAAATGTAGTCCCGAGTGAGTATCCAGGCTGATGTTAGTAGTCTATTCATGTTAGTACTGACATGTTGATAGATGAACCACAGGAGTGATCAAAGCGGAGGTAATTTTCCAAAGTAGCTACATATCTCTATTAGAATATTGCACTATGTGCTTGGTACCATTTTCTTTTTATCGTTTTCTTATGTACTCTTACAATCATCTTGTGATGGATAAGAGGGGTGGTAATCAAAGAAATTCCACCCCTTTTATTTTATATTTGTGATTATGATAAGAGAATCAAAATTTGTCCCTAAATCAAGTAGGGAGCGGTACTACCGGAAATATTTCTTCAAATTACTTGGTACATTTAAACCTAGAACGGTTAACTTTGAAGGCGATGAGTAAACATTTAAAATTTAAAAATCGTGAAAACAGCAAGAGCAAAAAATTACACAAAAGCAGAGGTAAAAATCCTTAAGGATATGACTCTATCTGACCAACAGGTGGCTGAGATGGTCAACAGAAGCAGACAAGCAGTCTATTGTAAAAGATGGACTATGAAACTGTATGGCAAGAAAAAGAGAGTTCCAGTAACTGTTAATAAACAGCAAGAGTCTACTGTTGTATCAGGAGACATCATTGAAAAATCTGTAGCCAATACAGTTGAGAAAATTGTGCTTGGTAATGTGACTATAGATCTAGCATCTAAGACACTTACTGTGCACTTTTAAAACATTTAGAGTAGTAGTGCGCAATACCCCGGTGAGTAACATCATGAAAAATAGGGGTCTCTAAATTTAGGTGGGTTAAACGCAAGCACCCACCTAATATGCTCCTATAGCTCAATTGGATAGAGCAACAGATTTCTAATCTGTAGGTTTCAGGTTCGATCCCTGATAGGAGTACTAATTTTAATTAACATGTTCACTTTATTAACTACAGTGATAGGGTGCTTAATAGCACATGCTTTGTATGATCTTTATAAACAAATAAAAAACCAACAGAAATGAAAAATGCATTATTGAAGGGTAAGAGAATTCTTATCGAGAAACCAGTAAGAAAAGAGTCAGCAGTAATCCTCGGTGAGGATGTTCAAGCAGGTCTTGATGCTGATATGATGAAACAATGGAGCCGTCTCAAAGTGGTGGCTGTGGGTGATGAGTGTACCTCAGTAAAAGTGGGTGACCATGTTTACATTGGTAGTGCTCTTGCTAACTGTGAGGTAGTTGATATTGAAGGATCTGTATTCTTCATAGCTTATGAGTCTAACGTAGCAATTATTTGGCAAGATGGCAAAAACTAAAATTAACTCTAAGAAAAAAAGAGAACCTCAAATTGTGTTTAATTCAAGAGCGCAGTTTCATGTAGTATGTGGCTCAGATGACGGATATGAACATCAGTATACTATTGAAACTTATGAGTCTGATCTTGGTACTCACTATACTATGAAATATTCTAATGGTTCTTGCTGGTCATATGAACTACAGGGTGTAAATATCTTCCACTTGCTAAATACTGGTGACGGTTATGAGTGGATAGATACAGACCCTATGGGTACTAAAATAGAATATGACGAGTTTTTTATGTACAATGCTTTTATGAGGTTAATACAACAAATAGAAGGTAAGTACCAAAGCGAGATTATACAAGTAATTAAATATGATTCATTTTCCTATTAACAATGAAAAAGATTTTATTTACTATACTAGCATCTGTTTTGATTCTGCTACCCTCTTGTAAGAAAGAGGAGGAAGAAAAACCTGTAGAAGATAACAAGCAGTGTAACTGTGGTACTATTGCCAATGATGGTATTGACTCAGCTACTAACTGCTATTGGTTAGAAATCCGTAATGAGTGCTCCGGAAACAAGAAGAAGTTCTGTTTTGATGAGGACATTTGGACAAATAACTTTGTTGGTGACAGATTTTGTGTATCTAATGTGACCTCTTGGTAAAATGTCAACCAGAATAAAGGTAACATATGTAGCAGTAGGTGCTGATGGGTGTAAACCCATAGCATCTGCTGAGACATTAGAAAGTCTAAAGCAAGGCTTAGATGAATACTATGGTGCAGTCATAGGAATGGCTAAATGTTTAAGCTGGAATCCATTTGACTCTAAGTACCCTGATAATTATGAGGGACACTATGAGTATGAATGGTTGAATGTAGTACGTGATAATGTTGAAGTAGAAATAGATACTGTTAAAGTATATTGTATAGATTTCTACCCAGAAACTAAATATGAAGTGTAATGCCGGATATATCAATGTGTAGTGGACAGACATGTCCTCAGAAAGATACCTGTTTTAGGTATCTAGCAAAACCTAGTGACTGGAGACAGACTTATTTTTTAGGTATCCCATTAAAAGAAGATGGTACCTGTGAACACTATTGGGAGGTAAAGCTGTAAAGCATATGAAAAAGCAAGCAAGAAAGTTTAAGAAGTATTTCGGTGACTTTTGGTGTTTGTTTTTTCATGCTTTTATCTTAGACAGACATGTCTACCGTGAGCCACGCGGACCACAGAAATGTACAAAGTGTGGTAGAATCTGGGACTTTTAAAACTTAAACAATGACAGAATCATTTACAACATCATTAGTTGAGTGTGATATATGTACATACAGCTGGGTTGCTGTTAGACCTATTGAAACTACAGAACTTGAATGTCCTAATTGTCATCATATCACATTTATTGAAGGAGGTAATTATGAGTAAACAAACAGCGGTTGAATGGTTGATTGAACAGATAGTTAATCATAATGGAGTTAATTCAAAAACATTTGAAAAAGCCAAAGCAATGGAGCGTGAGCAGATTATTGAGGCTTACAATAATGGTGATTTAAGAAGTGCTGATTTATACTACAACGAAACATACAAAGGAGGTGAGCAATGAATAAAATTCAAAAGGCAATATCAGATTGCAAATTGCAACTGGACAAGAAAAAAAAGGAAAAGCTAATTCTTTACAGCCAAATAGACATACTAGAACAAATGTTATATTTTCTAGAAGGGATTGAAGTTAACGAAGATTTTCCTCACATATTAAAAACACAAGAAGGAGGTGAGCAATGACACCAAAATTCAATGATCTTAAAGAAGGTGATAGAGTTAAAACAAATTATTCTGGTATGGCAACTGTTG
>Ga0102922_1000308_pt1 | contig 10532 bp, 10 predicted proteins | sample Colrivmeta1569A3_FD_81569 | JGI IMG/M metagenome (GOLD analysis project Ga0102922, IMG submission 81569) | Estuarine microbial communities from the Columbia River estuary - metaG 1569A-3 | ecosystem: Environmental > Aquatic > Marine > Intertidal zone > Estuary | place: USA: Columbia River... | reverse complement strand
TTGAAGTTGTTGTTGTTGAAGTTGTTGATGTTGTTGTTGAAGTTGTTGTTGGTCTTGTTGTTGATGTTGTTGTTGAAGTTGTTGTTGGTCTTGTTGTTGATGTTGTTGTTGAAGTTGTTGTTGTTGTTTCAACTAAACTATTATTACATACATCAAAATTCTTACAATTATCTGGAACACATTTATAATTATTACTACTAATATTAAAAGATCGACAATTATCACAACTAGTATAATCGTCAGAACAATATATAGTCTCTGGGATTTTATAACATTTTATAATATTTGTGGATTTTTTGGGAACACAATAGTTACATTTATAATTTATATCTACATGATGATTTATATAATTAACATACGATCCATTATGTAAATATAGTAAATAATCACAAATTTTTATTGTATCACCATTATATTTATCTACTATGAGATAATAAGCATTTATATTATTTAAATTTAGTAATAATAATATTATTATTATTAAATTAATGTTAAATTTATTAAACATAATTAATATATATCAATAATTTATTATTATTTTATATCTATATTTACTTTTCATTTTTTAATATAATTATAATATTTATGCTTTCATTTAATAAAAAATTAGATTTATTAGATAAAAATCAATTATCTGAAATATGTAATAATTATCTAATAAATAATAAAATATATACATATAATCATTTAAATAAATTAATAAAAACAAATAAAATTTGTTGTAAATATGATATGATTGATTTATTAAATTTATTTGTTAACTCTAAAGAAAAAAAAATTATATACTATGATTTTACAAATTCTAATAAACCATTTAATAATGATACAAATATTACATTTAAAAATATAAATCAAATTAGAAATTATATTAAAAAATATTATAAAAATAAGTATAATTTAGAGTTTGAATATGATAAAATAACATATTATATTTTAAAAAAATATTGGTCAAATGATAATCCAATTTCAGTTAAAAAATTTTGTGATATATATCATATAACAAAAATAAATGATAATAATACAGAGAATAAATTAAAACAAAATTATAATATTGAAATTATTAAAAAAGATATCATAAATTTTATTGATGAATATATAATTTTATCTAATTAATATATTTATAATTTTAATTTATAAAATGTATTTGCAGGAATAATTAATTTTGAATCTATTGCATTTATTGTTTTTAAATATAATTTATTTTTATTAAATATATCAGCACTATTTATATTATTAATAGTTATTTCAACTGGTGTATATCTCATTATCATTGAAATGCCATTTACAAATTCATATATATTGTAGTTTGGTATATATGATATAAATTCAATATAATCAAAAATTGGTCTATATGATAATTTGTAAGATGTAATATTAATATTATTTTTTATCAGATTTACTATAAAATCTATATCTTCTTTATAATATGATAAAAATCTATTTTTACAAGTTTCTGATATATTCATACCTATTTTCATCCATACATTACCATATAGTAATGATTTTGGATGACCATGAAAATTATTAAAGTTATTTGCACGATACATTAAATTTATATATTTTAAATATCCACTATTTAAACATGGTGTTTCATCAATTAAATTTTTATATTTATAATAAAGATAATAATCATTAATTATATCAATATTATTTATTTCTACTAATAAATCATTTGGTGATTCATAAGTAAAATATTGATTAAAAAATATTGATATATAATCTAAATTTGTATTATCTAATTGTATTTGTTGAAGTTTTAAATTTGATAAAATTTCCATAATTTATATAAATTGTAAATATATATAAATTATATAAATGGTACGTCAATATAAATATATTCATTAAATTTTAATGATAAACTATTGTATTTATTAGCTCTACATATTGGACATTTATTTAATACTTTATAACAATTTTTACATATAATATGTCCACAATATATAAAAATTGAAAAAATTTTATACTCATTTAAACATATAGAACATTCTTGAAGGTCTATTAAAGTTTTTTCAAATAATATATTGTTATTTGATAATTCAATTTCACATAAATATTTAAATTTGTTACAAAATTTTTGAATATTAAAATTATTTGTAAATCTATTATTAAATAGGTTTATCAAAATTAATTCTAAACATTTGTCTAAATTTATAAATGTTAAATAATTTGATTGTAAATTTAAATACATTAAATTAGTACATTCAATAATACAATCATGTAATTTATTGTTTGACAACTCTAATGATACTAAATTATTTCCTTTAATTATACATTTTTCTATAATATTGTTATTTAATTGTATTTCACTTATATTATCATTATTAATATCAACTATTTTTATCATATTATTATTATAATATGTTATATTGCCTATATAATTAATTGATTCTATTAAATTTTTATTTAAATTTAAATAATTTATTTCTTTTGATTGTATTAAACATTTATCTTTTAAGTTATTATTTGATAAATCTATATTTAAAGTTACATTTGTTATTATATTAACAGATATTAATTTATTATCATTTAAAGTTATATTTTCTAATTTTGGTAATTTTATATATATATTTGTAATTTTATTATTACTTAAATTTAAATTTATTAAACATGAATATTCATTATTAATATATATTGTACCACAAATATTATTATTATTTAATAATAAGTCAGTTATATGTGATGTATTTGTTGTAAAATTATACATTTTAATTAAATTATTATCTGAAAGATTAACAAGTAACATTTTTTTTAATTCATTTAAACATTTTCTTGTTATTTTATTTATTCCAGAATAGGTTAAATTACATATTTTATTTTTTTTCATTGATTTAGTAATATTCACACAAGTTAATGTTTTAATATCAGTTTCATCATCTAGTAATAAATAATATATATTATTATCTTTGGATTTAATTTCATTATTATTAATATGATTTTCATCATCTAATATAAAATATACACTGTCATTATAATTCATAATATTATGAAACCAATATTAGTCAATAATTGTGTTAAAATTGATAATAAATATATAATACCTTTATATATATATAATAAATTATATTCAGAATGTAAAGATACAGATAAAAATAAATATATATCACTATTACTAAATAAATACACATCTTCTATTTACTCATTTAATAAACCAAAATTATTATATTTTATTATATCTATTTTTAATATAAAAATTGAATTATATAGTAATCCGTTTGTAAATGTATTACCATTTTGTTCAAATTGTGATTTAGATTTACATTTTAATGGAATAAATAATATTGATAGTTTAGATCCTGTACAATATGAATCAATGTTATTGATAGATCCAAGACCACCTATTTTTTATTTAAAAAATATTGATCATCTTGAAACTGATAATAAAATTAATAATATAATTAATAAGTCAATTAATATTATTAATAATAACTTAAATGAAACTTTATCATTAGTTATATTATCACATTATATATTAAAAAAAGAATTAACAAATATATATATTACAAAATTTGATATTTTAATTTCAGATAATAATATATTATTTATATATTTTATTCAAACTAAAAATGGTTATAACAAATATAAACCAACAATATCAAAATTAAATGTATTAAAAACATTTATACATATTAAAAAAAAGAATTTTATTAAATATAAATATAAAACTAATTTTTTAATACTTGGTAATAAAAAGTGAATTTATTTTAGTTTTTATTATGATAAAATGACAGTATTGTCTAAATTTTATGACTTTGATAATAAATTGAATAAAATTTTATATTATACAAAAATTGTACTTATTCAAAACTTAATAACAGATTTAACATTTTGTATATTTAATATTAGTAAACGTTTTTATAAAAATAAAATTAAAAATAATAATTTATTTAGTTCAATATATGAAAATCATTTTTGTAAAATAAGTAATGAGTCAAAACAAATATTTTATTATTTATATTATTTTGTAGTTGAAGAATTTTATTATATTTGGACATATGAAACCAGAGATGAAATGTCAAATAAAATTTTACTACAATTACAAATTATTGAAGAATTTACTCATATACATTTCAATTTATCATTTTTAAATACACAAATGATTTCATCAATACCATTAATGATCATGTCTAAAACTAAAGATCAAATATTATTTCAATTTACATATTTTATTCATATGTTTTTTATTACATATGTAAAATACAATCAACAAGATATTATTCAATCAAATATTAATAAGTGTATATTAGATCATTCAACATATAAAAATAATATGTTATTAAATGATGTTATTACTATATTATCTTCATTAGTAAGTTTAACTAACTTAAAAATATATAAAAAAACATTTGATATATATGATCTAATAGATTTTATGTATATAATTTTAATAGATTGTAATCAGTTTTATAATAAACCAAATCAAATTATTGATATGAAATTTTTATTATCTCCATTTTATAACTTTAAGAATCTTTTAAACTATTCTTAAAATCAATAAGTTTTTTTTCATATTGTGATGTTTGTTGTCCATAAAAATTACCTTGATTTATATAATGAGATACTTCACTTATTTTATTCAAATATAAATTGCATTGTTGAATAAATGTTGTTTCATATATTAATTTTAAATCATTAAAATTATTTATTATTTTATATTCATTATTTTGCTTTGACTCATTAATATATAAACATTCTATGTAATTATTAAAATATAATGAATTAGTTATTGATAAATATTTTTTTTTATTTTTATTTAATAAAGTTGAATAAAAATATTCATTAAAAAATAAAGGAACTTCTATAAAATCATATTTAGATAAATTATTTGTTATATCTACATTATCAATAAACCAGTTTGTATATTTTATAATATTATCTCTTTCAGGACATATTTTTATATTTGTTGTATTTTTTAATAATTTTATTTCATTGTTAAAATGAGTTAAAGAATTTGAAAAACAAATATTACTTATATTATTATTTTTTTTTATCAATTCTATATCATTATTAATGTTTATTATATAATATGGTAAATTATTTATATTAAATTTATTTATTATTATATCATCATCTATATTTATATAAATATTTAACATAAATATTTTAATTTAGACTAATATTTTTTATATCACAAAGATCATACATCTCGTATTCTTTCATTAATGCATTATATAATCTTTCACGATCACATTCTACTGTATATTCAACCAATTCTTCAACACTTGCGATTATTATTTCAAATAATAATTCGTTTATTGATTCAGACAATATTTGTTTATATAATATAACATCCATTATAATAAATAAATATTTTTTAATTTCATTTTATTTCTGTACAATCAACTACAGAATATATTTTATTTATATATTCTGTACATTTAAGTTTTAAGTATGTTTTAACTTTTTCATTATAATAATTATTTATACTTATAATTTTTTGTATATACATCTTATATTTACCAAAGTCTTTTCTATATGCAAAAATTTTAAAATTTCTAAGAAATATTAGCATTTCATCATCATTTAATTTTAATATGTTTAATATATTTATTATATTATCTAATGTTTTTGTTATTTCAATTTTATTATGTATATTATTAAATAATACCAAATCAGTATATATTGAAGATAATACAGATAATAAATTAGATTTTAAATTTTGATCACATTGTAAAATATTCTTAGTAATATTATTTGTAATTATTTTATTTAACTCATCTATATATCTTTCTGCATATACTACTTTCATATCTATAACACCTTTATAGTAAATTAAACCAGATACTTTTTTATTTAAGTTACTTCGTGTTACTTCTTCACAAAATAAAAATATATCTCTAAAATTTTTTTCATTATTACAAAAATAGTTATTATTATTTTTATTAAATAAAAAATACATTTGTTCAAATTTTTCATTATTTTCACCCAAACTATTTTTTATTCTATTTTTACAATTAACATTGAATTCATTAGAATATAATGACATACTATATATAATTTCCAAATATGTATCTCTATCTATTCCTGAACAATCTTTTAAAATTTTATCAAATGGACAATTATTTTTTGTATATATATATTGATTACAAAGTACAGATGTTTTTAGATCACTGTCATACAAATCAAATATATTTTGTAATGATGTTATAAATGTCATAATTTGATGTTTATCACCAACTTCTAATTTAAATAAATTCATTTGTTTAACTCTAGTTATAAAAGGTAATAAATAATACAAATCAGCTAATATTCTATGATCATATTTGCGATCTAAACCAACTAGATTTTCAAATTCATTTGAAATTACATTTATAAGCAGTTTTTTAAATACACTAATTGAAAAAATTTTTATATGTTCCAATTTTAACATTGGATTATTAAATTTTAAAATCATATCCAAAATTGATGCTGCATGAACAATAAGATGTGCATTACTGTTTTTTATATCATTTATACTTATATATTTTGATGAAAAGTGAATATCTCTAGTATATCTTTTAGATTTTTTATGATCAGTTTTGTAAATAATATTATTATGTTGAATTTTTTTTTCTTCATTAATATATGTAATTTGACATTCATAATCATTCCATGATATACATAATTTTTTATATTCTTGAGATAAATGTATGATATAATCACATATTTTATCTTGTTCAATTTTATTATATTTATTATCTTCATCTATAAAATATATATCACCTTTTCTAAATGTTTTATTAATAAAAATGTTATCACTGTCTAAATAATATTTATCATTGTTACAAGTTAATTTACAATAATCTGATATACAACCTTTATCGTTTATATTAACTATTCCACAATTAATATTTTTAAATAAGAAAATACTTAAAATTAGGAAATACATTTTATTTCAATATATTGTATATATCTTAAATTTATATATTTATGAATTGTATTTCATTTTATTATAAAATAATTAACATATATTTATTTGTGTAGGTTCTATATGTAATTTATCTAATGGTGTAAGTTTTATAATATTTATTTCGTCTTCAATTTTTTTTCGATTTTTTGTATATCTTGATATCTGATTATTTATATAATTTAAATATAATGTTTTTGTTTTATTTGTATAATATTTTTGTAAAAATTGTTCGACTGTATTATCTTCACATGCTGATATAAAATTATAATAATTACTTATATCACAGCTATATAAAAAATATATAAAAATTGTTGATAATATATTTACGTCTCTATTATATTCAATTGATGAAGTTGGCATTTTTGTTAATTGTCTTACTGGATCATATTCTTCAAATTTGTAATTAATAACATATTCTAAATGTAAAATAACACTATATGGCCCATGAAATGACATATCAGTAGAAAAATATGCTAATCCTTCAGGTATTGCAGGACCAAGTCTAAATATATATATAGATTCTGAATGAATGTTATGTGCAATCTCATGTATAGCTGTTTTTAAACTTTGATAATCAATTATTCCATTATTTATAATTAAATCAAATACAACAAACTCATTTTTACTTGGTAAATATATACCAAGTGCATCTCTATATCCAAATTTAATTCTATTTTTTGCTCCTTTCATAAAAATTCCACATATTTGAATGTCAAACCCTAATTTATTCTTATTTAAAAGTTTTAATAAATTTTTTATTTCTTTATTTATTATATTTATAAATGGTTTCATTTCTGTATTATTATATACAGATGATATATTAACATTAATACGTATATTTTCATGTGAAAATTTATAGTTATGTTTATATGGAGCCATTTTATGCATTAAATAATCATTAACATACATTCCATTTATTCTTATATTAGATAATTCTGATTCTGGAAATGTGTCAATCATACATTGGAATGTCATCAATTTTATTGGATGTGTTACATATAATTTATTAAATATTTGTTTATATTGGTTTTGATATTCACATATTATATTTTTAATTCCATCATCAAATACATATGGTATTTCTTTATTTAAATTATCTTCTAATATTGAATATTTTTCTGTTTTATTTAATAAATTTGATCCTTTTAAATATTTATCATAATTTAATATTATTGGTTCTATTAGTGGAACTAATTTATTAATTATATCTATATCTTTATCTCTTTTTAATACTTGTGGTATTGAATATAATATTGATCCTGTAAAATAAATATATGATAAACAATCTGAATTATATACATTTAAATCTAAACAAGTTTTATTTAATAATTTTACTACTTCATTTAATTTATTATAAATATCATTTTGTATATGTATATATCCTAATGAGTTTAATAAATTTAATGCATTATTTATATTTAAATATTTTAATTTGTCTTTGTTCTGTAAATTATTTGAAATTAAATTTCTAAAACTTTTATCATCTTTTAATTTATTATAAATTTCTGTTCCAGTATCAGCTAAATCTTTTTTTAATAGTTTTGAATTTATAACATCTCTATCTGTATAAGATATATATGTTGTAATACATAACAATTCTTTTATATTTTGATCTGTAACGAGTAAATATTTATTGTCAAATTTATTTGGATATAATTTATTAATTTTACTTATATATTCTTCATTATTATAATTTATATTTCTATCAAGTAATAAATTTTTTAACAAATGTAAATGATATGAATACTCTGTACTAGTACAAAATTTTAAAATATCATTATAAGTTAATTCGTCTATTTTTATTTCTGTTGCTTTATATTCAATATATGGTACATCATAACATACTTTATCATTATAATTACCTGTATAGTTCATATAACATATATTTTTATTTACAGCACAATACATACATTCTGATCTATTAAATATTCTATAATCACTACCAATAACATGTTTATATACTAATCTTAAATCTTTATCTATTTTTAATTCATTATTAGTTAAAATATTTGTAACTAGTTGTTTATCTTTACATATATTATTACATGAACATATATATATGTTCAAAATAAATATTAATACAACACGTTTCATATTGTAAATAAATATTGTAAATAAATATATAACAACATAAAATGTATTTTCATTTTATGATAGTTGATGGAATTTATTTTGAAAATGATATAATATAAAAATTAATTAATAATAGATTTGTTACTATAACAAGAGGAGCTTTAAGAATTGAATTAATATTAGAAAATCAGATTGATAAAAATACACAATTATTATATACATATGTTCTATGTAATAATACTATCAATGATCTTACAAAATGCATTGAAATATTAAATTATATTTCAAAAGATATTTATTCATATTTATATCTAGATTTAGGATATAATGGTATAAAAAATAAAAATAATCCTGATTTATTTAAAGGGTTAATCAATAAAATTAAACCTGATTATCTATTATCAAATATTTTAAATTTTAATATAAATGATACTTATGATGGAACTAATGGTATAATTGTTCAAGATAAATATGTTCATCCTAATCAATTAAAATTTACAACACCTTCATTGTTATTACATTATTTTAAAAAATATTTAAATCAATATATATATAATACTGAAACTAAGTCAAATCATTCACAAATTATTACTTTTAATGATAAATATATTATTGATGGTAAATTCAATTATTTTAAACAATATTTAGAAAATCCAAATAAAGTTATATTAATTACAAATATATTTTACACACCAGATGATAATCATATTTGTGAACAAATTAATTTTGATTATAATATATGTAATAATGATAAAATTTTATTAAATAGTTTACTTCTTTCACTTAATGATTCATTATTAAATGATAATAATAATATATTTTATAATAATGTTTGGGAGAAATATATTAATAAAGATGAATTATTTAAAAATAAAATTAAAAATAATTTTAAAAAATTATGTAATTTATATAAATAATATATAATGTAAATTTTTAATTTACATTAATAATATATACTACCTGACTGCGTTATAATAAATTTAACATATAATTTATATTACATTATTATATATTTACATAAATCCCGTATATTTATTTATACAAATTATATATAACAACATTTATTTACATAAATCCCGTATATTTATTTATACAAATTATATATAACAACATTTTATTAATATATTTATTTATCAGGATATTTTAATATTTTTTTATAAAAAATATGTTTATTTTTTTTATATATTTTTTGTTGTATTATATTTTTATATAATTTTTGCTGTATTATATTTTTATATAATTTTTGATGATATATATATTTATCTTTATATATTATCTGATCTTGCTTTACTAAATTATTTTTATCTTGATTTATTAAATTATTTTTATTAATTATTTTATCTTGATTAATTATTTTATCTTGATTTATTAAATTATTTTTATTAATTATTTGATCTTGATTTGTTATCTGATCTTGATTAATTATTTTATCTTGATTTATTAAATTATTTTTATTAATTATTTTATCTTGATTTATTAAATTATTTTTATTTTCATCTATTAAATTATTTTTATTTTCATCTATTAAATTATTTTTATTTTTATCTATTAAATTATTTTTATTTTCATCTAT
>Ga0102922_1000304_pt1 | contig 10550 bp, 7 predicted proteins | sample Colrivmeta1569A3_FD_81569 | JGI IMG/M metagenome (GOLD analysis project Ga0102922, IMG submission 81569) | Estuarine microbial communities from the Columbia River estuary - metaG 1569A-3 | ecosystem: Environmental > Aquatic > Marine > Intertidal zone > Estuary | place: USA: Columbia River Estuary... | reverse complement strand
TGCAGTGTGCTGGGGGTCGTGTAAATCAAGGTGTTTTGTGTGTGTAATTATACATCATTTTCATTAACCGTCATTCGTCTAACCGCATTAGAAGGAATAAAATTTTGCACGCAAATCAAAACCCAGCTCCGGGTAGTATGGGAACCGCTTATTTGGAAAAAGACAAAATGAATAGGACTGGTATTTTATGATGCATACACCCCAGCGATCTTCGCTCCTAGGGCTGCATTGGAACAGATCAAGGCAATATTCGCCTCGAGGCTTTCGCCCTTCGTATAATCGGCAATGTATTTGAGTAAGAAAGGCGTTACCTCTTTCCCTTTGATTCCAGCCGTAGCTGCAGCATTAAGCGCCTGCTGAATATGACCTTCCATTTCATTTGGATCAATGGACGCCTCAGCCGAAAGCGGGTTCGCGATCATAACCGAGCCGTTCAACCCCATCGACCATTTGGCCAACAACATTTTTGCGATTGCCTCCGGCGTATCCAACCGAAGGGGCGACTTATATCCACTCTCCCTCGAATAAAAACTGGGGAATTCATCCGAACCTACCGTAAGCACGGGAATGCCCAATGTTTCTAAATATTCAAGTGTCAATCCGATATCCAGAATCGATTTCACACCAGCCGATATCACCGCCACATTGGTTTGCGCCATCTCGGTCAAGTCGGCTGAAATGTCCATCGTATTTTCCGCACCGCGATGCACTCCGCCAATGCCACCCGTCACAAATATTTTTATGCCGGCCATGGATGCGATCCGCATCGTAGCAGCTACCGTAGTTGCGCCCAAAAGAGTTTGAGAAACCACATACGGCAGATCGCGCAGACTGACTTTCCATACACCGGAAGCCTTCCCAAATGTTTCGATCTCCTCCTTTGTCATCCCTACCACACATTTTCCATTCATCACGCCGATGGTTGCCGGAACCGCCCCATTGTCTTGAACGATCTGTTCTACGCGCAAAGCCGTCTCCACATTTTTAGGATACGGCATGCCATGTGAAATGATCGTCGACTCCAAAGCCACGACCGGATTATTCGATCGTAGTGCCGATTCAACTTCCGGATTTATGTGGAGATACTCGTTCATGCCTTCGGAAAATAATGATCGACCCGACTCAACAAAGTTTCCTGATTCAAATGCGTAGCAATGGCACCATTCACTTGCAAGATCTCGGCCGATAAACTATGCGCCAATCGCATGCAATCCAAATCCGCCCATCCCAAATGCTTGCCCAACAAGAATCCCGACAACGATCCATCGCCCGCGCCGGTACAATCGACCACTTCGATGTTGGGTGCATGCAGCGTAACCACTTTCTCCTGCGTATACATCGCAGAACCATTCTTCCCATTGTGCAGCCAGATGTGCTGCACACCCCGATTGAATAATTCTTCGATCTGGTGCGAAATCATGGATGACTGTCCGTGACAGAGCACCGGCAATTCATCCTCATTCGGCGTAACCAGATACAATCCCTGGAGGTCTGAATTTTTGAACTTACGGGCAGGCGGTACAGAAACCGGTTCCAAAATGAATGGAATCCCGGTCTCGCGACTAAACCGGACCAACCACTCGCCGGTCTCAACAGAAATATTCGCATCGGCCAATAAATAGGAAGCGGTAAGCAATAAGTCCCGATTGGCTTCCAGATGTTTCGGTGTGATGAGGTGATTAGCGGCATTGGTCAGAAACGCCGTAAACAGGGATCCATCGGGCTTTAAGATACCCGTATATTTTCCGCTGAGTCCGTCCTTGGTGATCGTAGCATCCAGCGCCACACCGGCTGCCCCGCAAACTTGTTTGATCCAATCGCCATCGCCATCATTTCCCAATACTGTAATCAATTGAACCGGTACATCCAATAAGGCCAGCTGATGCGCAATGTTTCTGGCCACACCACCGGAGGTTTTGGTTACGGTGGCATCCGTGGTGGTAGCTAAAAGAAGTTCTTCGGTGGCATGGAAAAGCTCATCCACCAAGGCGGCTCCAATGCAGATAACGGGTTTAGAAGACATCCGTCAAAAATAAGTGAATATCAAGCGACCTATACATCCTCATGAAGCAAAAAAAAGCCCCGTAGAAACGGGGCCTTATAATGCATACCAAACTATCAATTGAAAGAATATCGAACACCGAATTGAATCTGCCAGCGGGAAGCCTGGCTGGTGCTATTCAGGAATGTATTGGTGAGTGGAATTTGGTTGGTGGCATCCAAATAAGGGAAGCTGAACACCGGCTTACCAGCGTTAACTCCTGTTGTCTCTACACGCTTGAAATTGAGCAATTGCGTGCGGTTGGTTGTGCGGAAAATGCCCCAATTTTTATTCAACAAATTGCCTACGTTGAAGATGTCCAAGGAGAAGCGGATCGTATGCATGTTCTTACCCACTTTTTGCTGGATTTCCTGGGCAATATTCATGTCCAACCGGCGATAAAAGGGCAGCAACAACCCATTGCGCTCTGCATACTGACCACGAAGACCACTCAGATAAGGATCTTGATTCAGGTAGGTGTTGAGCTGACCCCAAATGACGGCTGGGGTACGAGTATCAGTTCCGCTAACTCCTTCCAAAACAATATCCGTGGCATCTTTGGGCACATAGATTAGATCATTGGAAGTCAACCCATCGTTATTAAGATCCCCATTGTAGGTGTAACTACCCGTTCCGCCGTTTGCAGCTTCGAAGGTAAATCCAACAGAAGTCGCAAAGCGCTTGGCATATTCAAAACGATAGTACGTAGCTGCAATTACACGGTGTGGTTGATAGAAGTTAGAGAATGATACTGCTTCGTCGTTGGGATCACCGTTAACTGCACGATCGCGCCAGATCGACTGAGCAATGGATCCACCATCGTTGACCGATCGACTGTTACCATAGCTGTATGCAACCATGCTGTACCAATTTTTTACGTTGCGCTGCAATTGCAGGGTGAGGTTATACGTATAACCCTGATTGGTGTTTGACATCAAGATCGCATCACTGATATTCGGGTTGGTAGCGCTGGCACCCCCTGCACCACTGTAAATGCGGCTGGCATTATAACGAATGCGTTTATCGGAACCCACCAAGGCCGTGCCCAGTGAAGGGAGGTTGATGTTTTGATGATAAACCGCGTTGATGTCTTTACCCAAAATCCCTTCAAGGGTAGCTACGATACCGGCCGGCAGCTTGTGATCGACTGCAAGGTTAGCACGCAGCAGTTGAGGGAATTTGAAATCTTCAGCGGTGATTGCCAAGTTGTAGCTGGTGTTTGCAGCACCATTCGATGGGCGATATGCATCCACATTGGAGTTAAAAACAACGCCGGTAGTCTGTACAAATGAACCGAAATCAACCCCGTTGTTGCTGGCCTGGTTACTAACCCAAACAAAGGGAGGAGGTCCAGAGAAAACACCTACACCACCACGAACCTGTGTGGATTTGTCGCCCTTGGCATCCCAGTTAAATCCTACACGCGGAGACCACAGTACGCTGGTTTTGGGAGGCATACCGGTCTGAATGCGTACTCCGTTTCGGTAAGTAAGCGCATCCGCATTGGTGTTTGAAATAAAATTCTGCTTGAAAATGGGCATGTCGGCACGAATACCATAGGTCAGTGTGAAATTCTTGTTCACCGCCCACTTATCCTGCGCAAAGAATCCCAATTGCATAACTGCCAGATCCGCATAAGGAAACTCCCCATTACGACGAGCTGAGTAACGAAGCTCATAGCGAGAGGCCGTGGCGGCTGCGTTGTTTACACTGTTGTAAAAATCATTCAGGCTTGCAAAACGATAAGCGCCATAATAATTGGGGGCAAATCCATTACGGAATTTGTTGTACGTATTTTGAGTACCGAAAGTAATCGTATGGCTGCCCTTATACATGGTTACGATGTCATTCAGCTGCCAAGTGTCCGTATTGAGCTTATTGAAAGCGGTGAATGGTTCAAAACCAAATGATGTAAATGAAAGTCCTGCTCCATTTTCAATGTCAACCAACGGGAAAATCCCACCCGGACTGCTACGAAAATCGCGGAGCTGATTGAAACCAATCTGCAATTTGTTGGATAATTTATTGCTGAACCGGCTGTTCAACTCGCCAATGACGATGTTGAAGTTATTGTTGATGAGGTAGGAAGAGGAGAAGAAAGGCATGGCCGTCAAACTAGGCTGACGATTGTTGCCGGGCGCACCACTATTACTCGGAGGCACATTTCGATAGGATTTCAGGTAATAATAGTTCAGGTTAAAGGTGTGTTTGGGATTGATGTTGTAATCCAATCGAACAGTCACCTTGTCACTATATGTGTCGTAAGTATAATTCTCAAAGGCACCGGTCTCGTAACCAAAATTTGTTTTCAAGAACGTCGAAAGGGTTTGGAGATCTTCGGCTTTTGCCTGTGAAATTCCAACGCCACTGCTGCCGTTTCGGCTCGCAACCAAAGAAGTGGCAGGCAGGCTAACACGCTCCTGCTCACCACTGATGAAGAAAAACAATTTGTTTTGAATGATCGGACCGCCGACAGTCAACCCGCGATTGGCAAAATCAAACTGCTGTTTGGCAACTTTTGTAGTTCCTACATTCAAACCGGTCAAACCCGGACTTTTCACAAAATTGTATACAGTTGCCTTGATCTGATTGGTTCCGCTTTTGGTAACCGAGTTGATTCCGGCACCAGTAAATCCGCCCAAGGTAACATCATAGGGCGCAATGTTCACCTGAATCTGATCCAATGCATCAATGCTGATGGGTTGGGAGTTTGTTTGTCCACCTAAACCAGCGGCCAAACCAAACGTATTGTTGAAAGAGGCTCCGTTTACCGTCAGATTATTATAGGAGTTTGCGCGGCCGCCAAAACTGCTCGTACCATACGTAGCGTTGCTGTTTGCGGTAGGCGTCAATCGAGTCAGATCGTTGATGCTACGATTAATAGTTGGCAGACGTTCAATTTGTTGGCGATTGACCACTTCCGCCGAACCGGTACGAGAACGGTTAAAAACCTTATCGGACTTTGCAACCGAGATGGTTACATCCTGCAGGGTTGCCGCCGCTTCAATAAGTGTAAAATCGACTTTATAGGCCTGTCCGATCAACAAGCTGATGTCGTCGCGTTTGATTTCCTGAAAGCCGACAAACGTGGTGGTTACTTCATAGGGACCGCCAACGCGCAGATTGGCCAAATTGAATCGACCATCCTTACGACTGGTGGTAATATATTTAGAGCCGGTGGGAGTGTGAATAGCAGTAACGGTAGCACCCGCGAGTCCAGTACCGGAACGATCATTGATAATTCCTTGGATCTCCGCTGTCGTTTCTTGTGCGGTCAACCCCAAAAAGGTAAAGACCATCACGATCAAACTGAAGATTTTTACGCGCATTTGTTTTTGATTTTGCGCGCAAGTTGTTTCAGCATTTTAAATAATCCAACTAAATCGGAAAAACAATGTGTTAACGATCGAAAGATTAATGTTATCATAATAAAATGATAACAACGCATGCTGAACAACTGGTTTCCGACGGTTAACGGATCAACATCACCGACCCCTTCTCGGTTCGTGCCGGTGCGTTGCGCAGCGTCAACTCGGCCGTCCATATATATATACCCGGATCGGCGGTAATTCCCTTGACGGTTCCGTTCCAGCGTTGCGCCGGATCGGAGGTTGTGAATATGACCTGCCCCCAGCGATTGTAAACCGACAACCGATACGAAACAATCGAACCCAAACCACCCAATGCACCGAATCCATCATTCTTACCATCGCGGTTGGGCGTAAAAGCAGATGGAAAGCGGATAGCACCGCAGTTATTGTCGACCACGATCAGAACAGTATCGGTAACGGGACAAGCATTGCTTGCTGAAACCTGAACGAGATAAATGCCACTCGACAGATCCGAAGCGACGGTCGTCACCTGCGCCGGAATGGTATTCCAATTATAAAAAAGTTGTCCGCTCCCTCCCTGCACCAACACTTCGGCCTGTCCGCCTTGATCGGTCACACAATCTGCCGGCTTTTTTTGAAACGCATTAGCCCGAAGGATCGTGATGTCTTTTGAAATCGTAGCCGGCGTGTTATTGGGGCCACTCACCGTCAACTTGATCGTATGTAAGCCCGGTGTTGCAAAAACATGCCGCGGGTTTTTTATCGTGCTGGTGTTATTCGTGCCGGAGGCCGGATCGCCAAAATCCCAATTGTATTGCTGCGGACAAGGCAAGGATCGATCGACCAGGTCAACCGTATCGCCGGCTACACAAACAATATCAAAATCAGCCTGGTTGGCCGGCGCTTCGCCCACATAAAAATCATCCACAGCCAAGCCGTCGAAATTATTGCAGATCGTTCCGGCTCCGAAAATGAACCGGAAAATAACACGCGATTGTCCGGCCAATGCCGGCAAGGTTTGTTTGGCGCGTACCCAGCCGCCGCTGCCGTTTCCTCCGCGACAACTACCGGAAACCGATTGTGTGGTACCCGACCAGCCATCGCGGGTGGTGGTGATGTTGGATAAATAAGTAACCGGATTTTGATTGTACCAATTCTCGTTGAGGCAGTTCTTCGGACCGCTGGCTGAACCAGCTGTTATCCAACTCGCTCCCTGATCCAATGAATATTGAAGCGAAGCGCCGTCGAATTGTTGTTCCGTATCCCAAAAAATCAGAAACTCTACATAGGGATTTTGAATGGTGCTTAGATCAAAGCAAGGCGAACGCAACCAAGAGGCTTCAGCCGACGCATAGCCCGTACCGGTTAATCCACCCGTGACCCAACATTTGTTTCCCTCGCCCGCCGAGCGAATGACTGCCTTAGCAGGTTGACCCCAAGCCCAATTGTTACCCGTACCACCAGCCGTCCACGATCCATCCGTCATCTCAAAGCCCTCACGATACGGGAAGCTGGTGATGGCAAGGGTACATTGAGCATGAATCCGATGGGAAGTAAAACCCAGAAACGATACCAGTATGAAAGTTCGAATCGACAATTGAATTCAAATAGGGCACAAAGGTATTGGAAGGGAGCAATCCTTCGGGGCATGATTGTGAATTGTTATGGAATAAGATTTACCTCGATTCGATGCACGGCTATTGATTAATCAATACCTTACATCCACTAACCTTATGCATTCGTCAGACGACTACGATATCGTTTGCCGCTATCCGGCATTTGAAGTGCGACTGAATAAGTTCGGTGGGCAGCAGGGATTGTTCTCGACGGAATCCTATAACCAAGGCGACACCCTCATCCAATTTTCGATACGCTCCACCCAACCCAGCCCCACGTATTTAACCATTCAGATCGGTGAAGCGGAGCATTTTGAATTCGAACCGGATCATCTCAAATACCTCAATCACAGTTGCAATCCAAATGTATTCCTCGACCTGACAAATCACACCCTGATCGCCGAAACCGCGATCGAATCGGGCGATGAGCTTCGGTTTTTTTATCCGTCCACCGAATGGAAAATGGACCAACCCTTCGATTGCAATTGCGGTGCCAGTAATTGCCTCGGCTCCATTTCCGGCGCACACGCACTCTCCAGCGCTCAACTCTCGAACTACAAACTCTCTCCCTATATCCAACATAAACTGACGCACTAACTTCCAAACCAACTCCCAAACTATCCAAACTCTCCAAACTTTTCACATCTGGGTGTTAGCCCCACAGTTGGAATCCGACGACCCCAACCTGTCCTGCTACTACGACTTCACCCAATCCATTCAGGAATACACGAAGGTGTTCGAAGAATTGAAATTGGCCTGGACCTGGCAGCCGGTAAGCATTCAAAATTTTCGAGAAGTACTGGGAACGATCGCTTCGTCCGATACCAAGCCGTTGATCTTAAATCTATGCGACGGCGATGAGGTCAATGGAGCACCGGGCGTTTCCGTGATTCAGGAAATGGATCGATTGGGGCTCACCTACACCGGATCGGATGAACATTTCTATCGGATCACCACGTCGAAGATCCCCATGAAGAAGGCCTTCGACAAATTCGGAGTATCGACCGCCAATTGGCGCGTGATCACGGAGAAAAAGGGAACATTGAAAGGATTGGGCAAACGGATCGGACTTCCCATGATCATCAAACCTGCGGTTTCCGGGGGGAGCATGGGTGTTACCGTCAAAAATGTTGTCAATACCGAGGAGGAACTCATCGCCCGTGTGGAAGAGATCCGAAACGGCTATCGTGGATGGAACCTGCTGGCCGACGGATTGTTCGTGGAGCAATTCATTGCCGGTCCCGAATACACCACCTTCATTACCGGATCGGCCGACGATCCCGAACATTGTGTGGTTTATGAGCCGGTTCAACGGGTTTTTCATGAATCACTACCCGAAACAGAGAAATTTCTTTCGTTCGATCGGCTCTGGGAGATCTATGAGGATGAAACCCCCATGCCCGAACAGGCCAACTTCTACGAATACACCACCGCGCCCAACGAACTGATCCCCGCCATCAAAGCCCTCAGCCTCGAAGGCTATAAAGCCTGTGGCGGAAAAGGATATACCCGAATCGACATCCGGCAAGATTCCAAGACGGGCAATCTATATATGCTGGAGGCGAATGCCCAATGCGGACTCAGCGAGGATGAGAACTATACTTCCATCGGTGCCATCCTCAAGGTTTCCGGTGTTTCGTTCACCCGGGCCATCGAAGCCATTCTGCAAGATGCCATTCGTCGAAGCGAACGTCCCAAGACGAACAAGCGTTCCAGCAAATCAACTTCGAATAAGTCGACCCAACTGGTGAAATAACAACGGCATTATCCTATTTTCGAAACCATGAAGGTTTGTGTATTGCAGCCGGACTATTCCACCTCCGGGGTCGATTATCAGAACTACGATCCACCGAGAGATTTGTCGCGTTTACTCCCCGGCAACGAAGTGCACCACATTTCGCTCAACAAACTCACTACCTACAAACAACTCCGCGATCTCAGCAAACAAAAATTCGACGTATTCGTCAATCTCTGCGAAGGATACCTCGAGTGGGAAGTGCCTAGTATCGACGTGATTCATACGCTGGAGTTGTTGGATCTTCCTTTCACCGGACCTACTTCTAAGCTCTACGATCCGACCAAAGAGTTGATGAAATACGTCGCCTATTGCGTAGGTGTGAATACCCCCGGCTATGTGCGCATTGAAAAATCGGAAGATGTAAAAACTGCTTCGCAACTATTGAAATATCCGCTCTTCGTGAAACCCGCGAAGGCCGGTGATAGTTTAGGCATCGATGAGCACTCTCGAGTTTCAAATGAGCAAGAGCTCTTGCAAAAGGTGAATGAAATCCTGGAGGAATATGGCCCGCTGTTGGTGGAAGAATACGTCGATGGACGTGAATTCACCGTGCTGGTTGCTGCCAATGCCGACGGAAAAACGTGCACCGCCTTCAAGCCGGTCGAATATATTTTTCCGGCTGGGCGCTCGTTCAAAACCTATGCGCTCAAAACATCTGAGCTACATCCGGATGCGAACATTCCCTGCAACGACCCGGTGCTTGAGAAAAATCTCCGCGAAGCGGCCGAAAATATTTTTCTGGGATTTCAAGGTGTTGGATACAGTCGATTGGATTTTCGAGTCGATGCTAGCGGTCAGATCTATTTTCTGGAGATCAATTTCACCTGCTCTGTTTTTTACAAGGATGGATACGAAGGCTCGGCCGATTTTATTTTGAAATTCGATGGCATCGGTCAGGCTGGGTTCCTGAAACATATGATCACTGAAGGCGTTGCGCGCCATCAACGAAAAAAGAAATGCTACGAGATGCGGGGCAACTCCATCGCCGGTTACGGCATCTATGCTGTCCGCGCAATCTCAAAAGGCGAAGTGGTGTTCAAAGGGGAAGGTCGCTCGCAACGCATCATCACCAAGCGACACGTTGAAAAGTACTGGAACGAAGAAGAGAAATTGAATTTTCGTCGATACGCGTATCCGATCAGCGAAGAGGTATTTATTTTATGGGATGAGGAGCCTTCCGAATGGGCGCCCCAAAATCATTCCTGCGAAGCCAACACTGCATTTGACGGACTGGACGTTCGGGCGCTACGCGACGTTGCTGGCGGGGAAGAACTCACCCTCGATTACGCACATTTCCTGGATCATAATATGGAACCCTTTGATTGTCAGTGTGGTGCGCCTCTTTGCAAACAATTAATCCAGGGCCCCCAGGCAAACACGTTAAATTTGCGTAAACAAACCCTACGCGGTTAAACACGAGGCTTCTTCCAAAGTCTCACCTCCGCTACCCCATTACGTTCGACTTACGGACCCCAAACATTAACCTCCGGCAACCGGTTCATTCCGCTGCCCCTATATATTATATATGTCACGCCTTGCCGCCCTGAGCCACCTGATCCTGCAGCACCGATACCGGCTGGGAATCACCTATTTCCTGTTTTTCATTGAAACAGCGGGCAACCTACTCCGTCCTCTTTTTCTCGGAATGGCCGTGAACGACCTGATCAAAGGATCTTATTCCGGATTGATCTGGCTTTGCGTCGTGCATTTGGTTTGGTTGGTCATCGGAACCATTCGTCATCGTATCGATACCCGCACCTACT
>Ga0102922_1000290_pt1 | contig 10844 bp, 11 predicted proteins | sample Colrivmeta1569A3_FD_81569 | JGI IMG/M metagenome (GOLD analysis project Ga0102922, IMG submission 81569) | Estuarine microbial communities from the Columbia River estuary - metaG 1569A-3 | ecosystem: Environmental > Aquatic > Marine > Intertidal zone > Estuary | place: USA: Columbia River... | reverse complement strand
ATTGCTTCGTACGCTGGTGCGCTCTTACCGCACCGTTTCAGCCTTACCTGTGACGATGACCTTGCGGTCACTGTCCATCGGCGGTTTGTTCTCTGTTGCACCATTCGTCAAGTCGCCCCGACCTGGCTCTCGCCAGCACTCTGTCCTGTGAAGCCCCGACTTTCCTCAACCAAATAATGCGAGCACTACTTGGCCGCGGTCATCCGAACGACTCACCGTCAATGGCAAGTCTACGGGCGAGAAAAATAGTGCTGTGTGCGTGATTATTTAGCAGGAGATCTCGTCGTAGACGAGACCATTCAGGCTTGGGGTTTCCATTGAAAGGTTTGTCTTGACACCTTCAGAGTTGGCAATTCCGAGCGAGACCTGGATGACTGCGAGGGCACCAAATGCTGAAGGTACCGAGGCAACCTTGGCCTTTCCGGTTGCTTCATCGGTGGTTGGTCCGACTGCCGAATACCCCGGGTTGAGCACCTGGGCGAGCACCACTGCGTGGCGTGCTTCGTCTTGACCGACTCGCATTGCACTTCCGCGCAGACGCGGCTCTGTCAGCAAAGCAACAATGCCCTGATACGTCTGTGTCGCCAAGTTTTCGAGTGCGTGTGCAAGTGCTACTACATCTCGTGCAGCATCGGCATTGCCGTCGGCGGTAATCAGTTTGAGCGCTGGGTCAACATAAAGATTGTTGATGCGTGTGTTGGCACATCCGTGAGCCTTGCCACCGTAGCCAACAACAAGTGCGTTGATTGCTGCAGCATGACTGATGTGATCATCGCGAAAGCGCTTGACTGCATCCTTCAGCGATGCATAGTCGCCTGTAAGAAGATCACCATCGAGCACTTTCGTGTATGTGTCGATTGCGTTGTACTCAAGTGATGCTGCTGTGCGCAACAACACGGTGTCAGAGATTACGACTTGACTAAGAGCGGTAGTTGCAGGCACTGTGCCAGCACTGGCCACGTTTGCGCTTTCGACTATGCCGGATTGCGCGCCGCACGACGCAAGAAACGTGATGCCGGCAATAGAGAGACCGCTGATCTTGAGCAACTCGCGGCGAGTCAGATTGTTGAAATCGTTCACGGTGCCACCGTCGTCTCTGTAGTCGTTGCCGCAGGTGCAGCATTTGGTGCGAGTGAACTGGCTGCACTGTTTAGTGCGCTACTGAGATTTGAGTTTGGGAGAGTGCCAAACACTGCGGCATGACGTGCTTCGACAGTAATGATCGATGCGACGAGTGTTGCGCCGTCCAAACCTTCGAGGCTGGAAAGAATGTCGGTGTGTGTTGCAACCATTGTGTTTTCGACTGACTGCAGCACTCGGCTTATTGCCTGGGCGGAAGTCAATTGTGCAGCAAATGTCGAATACAGCCCTTCGTTGCGGGTGTTGCTTGCTGCTTTTCCAAGTAAGCCATTGAGCGACTGTGCGTATGCCTTGTGATGATCCGAAAACATTTGCATCATCAACTTTTCATCGGCTGAGAGCGTTCCAGAATTGATCGCTTTGAGATAGAGGTCGTGCACTGACAATTCGGCTGACAGGGCAAAGTCCAACAGTTGCTTATCTGCGCCTGTCGGCATTTTTGGCGGCGCTTCTTGTGCACTTGCCGAAGTTTTCGTAGTCATGAAATTCCTTGTCTGGTTTTACTGCTGCGTTTTCAATATCAATGCCTTAACAATCTAGAAGTCAAGCCCCGATAGTTCGGGTATCCAACCACTAGAGCGCTGAACTGCTTCATTCCACTGGGTTCTATTCAGCATTGAATTGGGCTTAACGATCGAGGCTGGTTTCCAAGTAGAACAGGCTTCTTCTAGGGATTTCCATGTTCCGACAGCCACACCAGCCAGAAATGCTGCGCCAAGTGTGGTGGCCTCGGTGACGGGAGACACTTCGATGGGTCGTTGTGTTGCATTGGCAAGCGCTTGAACGAAGGTGGGATTTTTGCTCATGCCGCCGTCAATCCGCAACATGTCAATTGGTAAACCAGAGTCGGCAATGGTCGCTTCCATCAGGTCGGCTCCGCGATGTGCAATGCCCTCGAGCACGGCACGAACAACATGGGCTCGCGTTGTGCCACGCGTAATTCCTATCAAGGTTCCGCGTGCTCCGTAATCCCACTTTGGTGTGCCAAGACCAAAGAGCGCGGGAACATACACAACACCATCTGCTGTCTCTACTTGTGATGCGACGTCATGACTTTGTTGCGGCGTGTCGATGAGCTGCATGTCGCTGCACAGCCACTCGATGTTGGTGCCAGCAGAAAGCATGATTGCTTCAGCACCCCAGGTGATGCCGGTTGCATCGCTAAATGCAACAATCGGAAACGTGCCGCCCGATGAGCGACGATTCTCGCTCGGTGGGGTAGTGCCGGTGACTGTGTCGAGCATGCCACCAGTGCCAAACGTGATTTTGGTTTTGCCAGGCGTGATACAACCTTGGCCAACGAGAGAACCCTGTTGGTCGCCAACCAAACTCGCTATTGGCGGAGCACCTGGTAACGCAGTTGCATTGCCAACCACGCCTGACGATCTCACAATTGTTGGCATCATTTCGATGTCAATGCCAAAAATGTCGAGAATACGTGGCGACCACGATTGGTCTTGCAGTGTCCATAAACCTGTCACTGCTGCGTTGGTGTCGTCGGTAACAAAAAGTTGACCTTGTGAAAGCACAAACGCAACCCATGTATCCACCGTTCCGATGCAGATCTTTGCGTTGGATGGAATCGAATAGTTCTTCAGCATCCACGAGGCCTTGGTTGCGGTTTGGTTTGGCGCCAAATACAAACCATGCTCTGCACGTGCTGTGATGCACTCAATAACAGTGCGCAAATCTTGCCAACCGAGCGCTGGACCAATGGGAATACCGGTGTTCTTGTCCCATGCGATTGCAGATGCTCGCTGATTGGTGATGCCAACCGCGTCTACTTTTCCTGCTGCACTGAGCGAAGCATTGGCAACGCGCAACACTGCTTCACGCATTGTGGCTGCGTCAAACTCAACAAGACCAGGAACGGGAGAGCTTGGTGCGAGCGATTCGTAAAAGAGATGCTCAACGACACCTGTTGATCGCACAACTGCTGAGCGAAGTCCACTGGTACCAACATCGATAATGAGAATGCTCAAGGCCAGACCGGCTTTCGCTTGCTGGTGTCTGTGTCGGGGTTGAGTCCAAGTTTGCCAGGGTTGAAAATGTTGCGTGGGTCGAGTGTGTTTTTGATCGACTGCAAAACATCCATGCCGGTGCCGAGCGACTCGGGCAAAAAGCGTCCGCGATTGAGACCAACACCGTGGTGATGAGAGACGTTTGCACCCGCGCCAAGCGCTGCTCGCTGACATGCATTCCACAACTGCACATATCGCTGCTCAAATTCGGGTGTTGGTTTTGCAGCAAATGTGAAATAGAGGCATGCTCCATCCAGATAGCTATGCGATAAGTGGCATGTAGCGCTTACAGCACCTTCAACCGCCATGAGTGAAGCACGAACGTTTGTAAAAATCGCTTCAAGTGCGCTCCATTGAGCAGCAACTTCCATGGTGTCAACGATGAAGCCTCGGCGAGTTGCTTCTTGCAGTCCGCTCGTGTTGTTGCGGTGATGCATCCACTTTTCAACCAATTCAACATCTCCAACTTGAGCACCATTGGCCATCGCGGCATCGTGCACAATTTCAAGAGTCGCTGCAACAATGCGCTCGTCGCCTTCGTCGAGTACAAGCAGTGTGCATTGCTTGCCGTCGGTGCCATGTGATCGTTTTGATTCGTCGGCATCGTACAAACGCAACACAGCAGGAGTTGCCCCGTGTTGCACTGCCGCTCGACACGTATTGATGCCGTCAACAAACGATGGAAAAAGGTAAGCGGCGCGTTGTTGGGAGGTTGGCAACGGGTGCGAGCGCAGCCAAATTCGAGTAATCACACCGAGTGTTCCTTCGCTACCTACAAATAGCGAAGTGAGATCTGGGCCATTGGCGCCTGCTGGTTCGGTGCCGGTGTGAACAACAGTGCCGTTTGCGAGCACAACTTCAAGGCCAACAACCATGTCTTCAATTTTTCCGTAGCGTGTCGAATACTGACCGGCACCTCGACACGCGACCCATCCGCCCACGGTTGAGATATCGAACGACTGTGGAAAGTGCCCAACAGTGACACCGTGTTTGTCGCGCAATTCGTTTTCAAAATCCGGACCAAACATGCCAGGTAGAACTTCGACAACACCCGACACTTTGTCAACGCTGATGATGCTCGCAAGCAAGCAGGTGTCAAGCACAACGCCGCCATAAACGGGAATTGCTGCACCACAGACTCCACTGCGCCCTGCAGAGACGGTGAGTGGGATTCGATTTTCGTTGCACAGTTCGACGATTGACACAACTTGTTCAGTAGATGTTGGCCGACAGATTGCGTGTGGCTTACGGGGTGTCTTTCCCTGCATTGCCCAGTGCATTGCAAGTGGCCACCAGTCGCGACCGTGGTCGGCTAAATCTTGATCCTCGGTTGATACTGCACAGATCGTTGCGAGTTGTTTGATGAGGTTTGGCGAAAGATTTTCGGTAGGGACTTCAGTGAAGCGTTCTTCAATCGGTGAAGATTGACCCACAAACTCAATTGGATCTGTCGCTTGTGTCATGATGCCCTAACTGATCGTAGTTGACTGAACGAATTCGGCTTCACTGACCATCGCGGCATCAAGCTCGCGAGCACACGATTCAGTGAACTCGTCTACTTGTTTCGTGATTTCGGTCAATGACCACTTCAGTTCTGGCGCGATCAACTCGGCAACGCTGCGAGCGCTTGCAAGCGCGGCTGGTCGGTTGATGATGCGTGCTCGTGTGCGTCGAGTGAGCACATCATCGAGCGTGCGGGCCATTTCGTTGCGCACAGCAAAAATGGCCTCGGCTTTGATATAGGGGAGTCCACTGATGAGTGGCTCGCTCAGTCGCGGGTCTTGTGTAACGAGTTCATTGATCCGTGTGAACTCCGCACCAAATCTCTCGACAAGGCTGGCATCTTTACCGCTCAGCATCGATTGGCGAAATCCGCGAGCGCCAACGAAGGCCAAGCGTTTTGTGCGGCAGCGTGCATTGTTGCCGAGTTGCTTACATGCCGCGTCAACTGCGTGCTCTGCCATTTTGCGATAGGTCGTGAGCTTGCCACCAGTGATCGAGATCATTCCAGCGTCAGAGATGCGCACCTGATGTTTGCGCGAGAGATCGCTCGTTTTTCCCTTCGCAGTCGTGCCATCGGTGTTGCGTACTAGTGGACGCAGACCCGACCACACTGCAGTGATGTCATCGCGGGTGATGTTTGTGTTGATGGCAGCGTTGAGTGCGGTGAGCACGTAGTCAATATCGTCGGTGGAGCATTGCGACTCATCTACACCGCCAACAAAATCGGTATCGGTGGTGCCGATATAGGTGTATTGGTATGTGCCGTCGTGATTCGAAATCCATGGCACAACAAAGAGGCTTCGCTTGTCGACTTTGACGGGAATAACTACTGCGATGTCGTTGCGCACCATCTTCCAAGGAATGGTGATGTGGATGCCCTTGGCAGGACGAATGCTGTTGGGGTGAATGCCCTCATCGGTCTCGCGAACGTTGTCGGCCCACACGCCGGCAGCGTTGATAACGCAGCGAGCCTTAATTTCGAAGGGTTCGCTACCGAGTGGGTGAACGAGTGCACCACTGACTTTGCCAGAATCATCATGCAAAATTTTGGCAACTGGACACTGGTTAGCAATGACGGCTCCGTGTTGCGCAGCAGTACGAGCAACCGTCACGCAAAGTCGCGCATCATCTGCTGCCGCGTCGTAGTACAGATACGCCGACGACATTCTGTCTGTATTAATGGTTGGCAAGTGCGCATTTGCCTGTGTGGCTTTGAGGCGCTTATGCAATTTGCCAATGCGCCAGCCACCAGTGACGTCATACATCCACAACGCACTACCGAGTGCACGTGCAATCTTTTTAGAAATCACTCCATCTCGAGAAAGTATTGGGATCATGAAAGGCAAGATTTGAACGAGATGGGGTGCATTGCGTCGTAAGCGTTGACGTTCGTGGAGCGCTTCGTACACCAGGCCGACTTCGCCTTGTTGTAGATAGCGCAAACCTCCGTGGATGAGCTTGCTGCTCTTTGAAGATGTTCCTGATGCGAAATCGTCTCGCTCGACAAGGGCAGTGCGCAGACCGCGGGAAGCAGCATCGAGAGCAACCCCAACACATGTAATGCCTCCACCCACAACCAGCACATCGAACTGCTCGGTACGAAGTTGATCCAGATTGAGTTGTCGGTCAAAGCTCACGGCGAAAGCCTAAATCAAGGGGACTAGACGCCCGCTACCCAAATGGCCTCAACAGCAGCAATTTGCCATAAGTCACAACAATTGTTAGTTAGCAAGACTTGCAAATTAGGTTCACATTGAGTTATTCTCATTTCCATGCATTCACCAGCCGAGTTGGCCACACAATTTCGTTCGATGGGCCGCAAGCTCACTCCGCAACGACAGTTGATTTTTTCGTTATTGCACAACAACGAAACTCATCCAACAGCCGAAAACTTGTACGGCATCGCAAGTGCTCAGATGCCCGGAATTTCGCTTCGTACGGTGTATCAGACGCTCAATGAACTCGCCGAGATGGGCGAGTTGCAGTTGATCGATCTTGGTGAGGGCGGCATGCGCTTTGACCCCAATGTTGACGATCATCATCACGCCGTATGTAGCGCATGCGGCAAGATTCGCGATGTGCATGTAAAGGGTGCTGCTGCACTCAAGCCAAATGATGCGGGCGACTTCATGGTTTCTGACGTAGGCGTCGTGTTTAGAGGCAAGTGCTCTAACTGCGAGTCACGTCCTGTTAAAAAATCTCCTGTTCTGCAGGCGAAAGTAAGCAAGAAATAGAAATACAAAAAGTAATACGAATAAATCAAGTCCCATAAACAAAATAGAAAGCGAGAAACATCATGGCCGGATTAAATGGCACAAAAACACATGAGAATCTCAAGGAAGCGTTTGCTGGCGAGAGCCAAGCCAATCGCCGCTACTTGTGGTTCGCACAGAAGGCAGACATCGAAGGTCTTCCAGACGTTGCATCGTTGTTCAAAAACGTTGCAGACGGCGAGACCGGTCACGCACACGGACACCTTGAGTACCTCGCCGAAGTTGGCGACCCTGCTTCTGGTGAGCCAATTGGTGACACCGAGCAAAACCTCAAAGCGTCAATCGCTGGTGAGACCTACGAGTACACACAGATGTACCCAGGCTTCGCCAAGACTGCCCGCGATGAAGGTTTTTCGGAAATCGCCGAGTGGTTCGAGACACTTGCACGCGCCGAGAAGAGTCACGCTGGTCGTTTCTCTGACGGGCTCAAGAGCCTCGCTTAAGCAATTTATTGCTGTTCGCAGCGAGTGGCTGTGTGCACCGACGCACAGCCACTCAATGCAAGTTTTTCGATGTTAATTCACTCAATTTTTTGAAGGCTCCCCAATGACAATCACATACGATCCCAACCACCCGATGTACCTCGACGAGGCCGACACCCGTCACGAGCTCGAGCGTGTGTACGACCTCTGTCATGGATGTCGTTTGTGTTTCAAATTTTGCCCCTCATTTCCAACTCTCTTTTCTTACATTGATGTTCACGACGACCAAGATGCTGGCAAGATGACACCAGCACAGCAAGATCATGTGATTGACGAATGTTTCCAATGCAAATTGTGTTACATCAATTGCCCTTATACGCCAAACCAGCATGAATGGGCTCTCGACTTTCCACGACTGATGCTGCGCGCAGACGCAATGCGTCGCGAAAATGGGCAGATGTCGGTGCGTAACAAACTGACCACAGCGGTGATGGGTCGCACTGATGCGATTGGCAAAGTAGCCACGTCGATGGGCGTAGTGACCAACCTCGTGATGGGTGCAAAACCTGGTTCAGTAGTGCGGAAAATTGTTGAAAAAACTGCCGGTATTTCAAGTGTCCGTATGTTGCCACCATTTGCACGCAGTCGCTTTTCGACATGGTTCAAAAACCGACCAAAGACAACAATGCTCAACCGCCAAGGCAAAGTCGCATTGTTCCCTACATGCTTGGTTGAGTACCAGGATCCAGCAATTGGTCAAGATCTCATCAAGGTGTACGAGCGAAATGGTGTTGAGTGCTCACTTGTTGGCGATGTGGCTTGCTGTGGTGCACCGTTCTTGCACAGTGGCGATGTCGACAGCTTTACCAGGGTTGCAAAAGACAACGTCAAGATGTTGGCGGATGAAGTGCGTGCCGGCAACGAGATTGTTGTTCCACAACCAACATGTGGGTATGTACTGAAGAAGGATTATCTTGACTATGTAGGCGGCGCCGACGCAACGCTTGTTGCTGAGAATACGTATGACGCAGCCGAGTATCTGATTCGATTGCACAAAACTGAGGGCAAATCGCTTGATCTCAATTTCACTGGTGAAATTCCAGAGACAATTACATATCACACGCCATGTCACTTGCGTGCTCAAAACATTGGGCTCAAGAGTCGCGACTTGATGAAGCTCACTGGGGCGAAGATCAAGCTCGTGCAGCAGTGCAGTGGCATCGATGGCATGTGGGGTCTGCGTGCAGAAAATGCCCACTTATCAATTCCGATCGCCGAAAAGTTAGGTCAAATGATCAACGATGCACAGGGAGACGTAGTGACAGGCGACTGCCACTTGGCAAACACCGCAATCAACGAACAAACAGGCAAGCAAGCAGTGCACCCGCTGCAAGTTGTGGCGCGTGCTTACGGCATACAACCAGAGGAGAAGAAGTAATGATGGCTACATCCCGCAAGTTGCAACTCACCGACATATTGGACCTCCGTGCGTACGAGCGCATTCGCGATGAGCGTCGAGAAGAGATCATCGAAATCAAGCGCCGGCGTCGAGTACAGCTCGGCACTGTGGTCACACTGATGTTTGAAAACCGAGCAACAATGCAGTCTCAAATTCATGAAATGATGCGCGCCGAGAAAGTTGTTCGCGACGAACAGATCCTTGAAGAGTTACACGCATACAACCCGTTGATCCCTGAAGCAGGACAACTTTCAGCCACCTTGTTTATTGAACTCACAACGCCAGAGCAGATGCTTGAGTGGCTGCCAAAGCTCGTCAATATCGAGAGTTCAATCGGCATTCGATTGAGTGATGGTTCGACAGTCATGTCGATCACGGAAGAAGGTCATGCCGAAACTTTGACGCGCGACAACGTGACTGCTGCCGTTCACTACATCCGTTTCGAATTTACGCCACAACAAGTTGAAGCATTTGCTTCTGGTGAGGTAGAGATTCTTTGCGTGCATCCTGCTTATGTAGAGGTTGCTATCTTGCCCCAGTTTGTGTCTGACGAATTGCTCACCGATCTTCGCGATTAATTTGTAGGGACACCTCTGACCCTTATTTTCTAAAGGTATTGCAGATTCATGTATCCAATTTGGATTGGCATGGTCGCGTCCTTCCGTTCTACAGTCATGCCTAGGAAAATTGTGCTCAGTGTTGAGCGCGAGGGGGGCCTGAATGTCGTTAGCAGATGTGGTTTGGAGATCAAAGGGCGCTTGCCAAGGGCTGGACGCCGAAATTTTCTATCCAGACAATGAAGATCATGCTGACTTTGCTATTTCGGTGTGTTCTGAGTGCGAGGTTCGCATAGCGTGTTTGGATTATGCGCTTGATAATCGTGAACAACAGGGAATCTGGGGTGCAACCACAGCCCGCGACAGACGGCGGATGTTGCGCCAACGTAAACAAACCGCATAACGAGGAAGCGCGATGAGCGCAATCGATCGCATTGGCGGATGGTCGCAACTGCTCGCAACGTTGTTGCGTGGCGAAGACTTGCCAGCCAACGATGCACAAGTTGCAATGAATGCCGTGTTGCTGGGTGAGGCATCATCTGCGCAAATCGCCGCATTTGTGATGGCGCTTCGTTCAAAAGGAGAGACAGCCGACGAACTGCAAGGCATGTTGGCAGCGGTGCTTGACGCATCCGAGTCTGTGCCATTGAGCGCAAAGTTGTCATCGCATGCAATTGACATTGTCGGCACTGGTGGCGACAAATCGCACTCGGTCAACATTTCAACTATGGCCGCCTTCGTTGTTGCAGGTGCCGGTGTACCTGTTTGCAAACACGGCAACCGTGCAGCATCTTCGCAGTGTGGAACTGCAGATGTGCTTGAGGCTCTAGGCGTCAAGATCGATCTGAACGGAGAGGGGGTTGCGCAGTGTGTAGAACAGGCAGGTATGGGTTTTTGCTTCGCACCAAAATTCCATCCAGCATTTCGACACGCCGGACCAACGCGAAAAGAATTAGGTGTTCCAACTGCATTTAATTTGCTTGGCCCAATGGCTAACCCAGCGCAAGTTGGCTACATGGTGGTTGGGGTGGGCGATCCGAGCATGGCGCACAAGATGGCTCACGCAATTGCTGGACGCGGCGTGCAACGGGCATGGGTAGTGCACGGTCATGGTGGGTTGGATGAGTTGTCGCTGAGTGGAGAATGCGCAGTCGTCGAGATGAATCAGGGCAACCTGTCTGAATTTGTGCTCAACGCAAAAGATTTTGGTCTACAGCCAGCCGACGTCACGGCGGTACGTGGTGGAGACCCAGCACACAATGCTCAAGTGATTCGTGACACATTTACCGGCACACGTGGTGCGGTTCGCGACATTGTTGTGTTTAACGCCGCAGCAGGTTTGGTAGTTGCTGGTGTCGCTGCGCACATGGCGGATGGAATTGAGCGCGCGCAAGCAAGTATCGATTCGGGTGCAGCAAACAATGTCGTCGACGTACTCATAAAAATTAGTAACTCTGTGGCAAAATAGT
>Ga0102922_1000279_pt1 | contig 11058 bp, 5 predicted proteins | sample Colrivmeta1569A3_FD_81569 | JGI IMG/M metagenome (GOLD analysis project Ga0102922, IMG submission 81569) | Estuarine microbial communities from the Columbia River estuary - metaG 1569A-3 | ecosystem: Environmental > Aquatic > Marine > Intertidal zone > Estuary | place: USA: Columbia River Estuary... | reverse complement strand
TGCGATTCTGCACGACGAGGCCTCCGAAGTCGCCCTCCGCCTGGGTGTACGTGAAGTTGGCGAAGGAGCCGAAGCCGCGCCAGTACCCGGGCAGGAACGTGTACTGCTGCTGGTAGCTCACCTCGACGCCGCGGATCCGCGCGCTCCCGACGTTGCGGGTCTGCCGCAGGGTGTAGCCCGCGAACTGGCCTTCGAAGCCATTGTCCTCCCCGGTCGCGACGATGCCGTCGATCGACCGCGTGTAATTCGTGATCTGCTTCAGGAAAGCGCTCACCTCGACCAGCCCGACCGGCTCGAAATACCGCTGCACCGCGGCCTCGAAGTTGTCCGAGGTGTAGGGCCGCAGGTCCGGGTTGCCGGTGGTGATCAGACGCGAGTCGTCGTTGACGTTCGTCGTCGGCAGCAGGCTGGCGACGGGCGGACGCGTGATCGACTTGTTGTAGCTTACGCGCAGCTGCAGGCGCGGTTGCGGTTCCGCGACGACGTGCACCCCGGGGAACACATTCGCATAGTCGCCTCCCGTCGTGAACTTGCCCGCCGCGAACTGCGCCGCCGCGCGGGCGGCGTTCTGCGCCGGCGGCAGCGAGGTCACCGAGGTCGTGCCGCCCGAAGCCGAAGTCTTGCGACGGTACGCGCGCCCCTCGTTTTCCGTCCGCTCCACGCGCAGGCCGGCGAGCACCCGCACCGGCCCGAATCTCACGCCGCCCTGGCCGTAGGCGGCCCCGATCGTCTCGATGAAGCTCGCGTCGCCCTGCAACGAACTCGTCACGCTGTTGTAGGCGTCGGCCGCGCTTTGCGTCCAGAGATCCGTCCGCGTCGTGATGTCGCCCGGTCCGCCGGCACCGGGCGCGAGCAGGAAAGGAAACGGCCCGTAGTTGCCGGACGCCTGGACGAACTGCGCCCCGAGGAACGGACCGATGCCGCGCGGTCCGTTGTAGGTGTAGTTCTGGACGTCGGTGTTCTGGCTGCGCCAGTCGCGTTCCCAACGCGCGCCCACCTTCCAGTGGGCGGGCGACGCGGTCGCGAGGTTGCGCCGGAAGTCGAGCCGCAGGCCGGCCCGCTCGTTGGGGGCGCGGTAGCTGCGCCGGATGTAGGCGCGCGGCGTGTAATTCGCCGGGTCGTAGATCGAGGGTCCCGAAGTCTGGCGAAACGCCGGGTACCAGGCGGGCTGGCCGCGGCGGTCGATCTCCCAGCCGATGCCGGAGACGTTGGCCGTGAGGTCGGCGTTGATGGGATACCAGGTGGTCGCGCGCGAGTAGTTGGCGTCGACGTTCAGCAAGCCGGCTCCGCCCGCGAGGCGGTGCTCGAGACCGCCCGACACCGCGTAGGTGGACGCCTTCTTCCGCGACTGGCCCGAGAAAACCTCGGAGACCGAACCCGTGATGGGCAGCGCCCGCTGGAAATCGTAGGTGCTACCCGCCTCGAAACTCGCCGCCGCCGCGGTGGTCGACGTCGATTGGCGGTAGATTTTCGAGGTCTCCGGCGTGACATTCAGGTTCAGGGTGTTGCGCCAGTAGAGGGCGGTGCGCTCGCCCAGCTTGTAGTCAAGATTGAGCCCCACGTTCTGCTTGTGTGTCGGCGCGTACGTCTCGCCCGAGCCGATCGCGCGGAGCAGCGGCGTCGACAGGCCGTTGGTCGCGGTCGGCAGCACATGCCCCGCGCCCGCGGCCGCCGCCCCGATGCCGCCCACCGCGTCGGTGAGCGTGGGCGCCGAACGGTGGCTCACATTGAACGCCACCCCCAGGTTGCGGCTCCCGCCGAACGCGCCGAGCACGTCGGAGTAGTTAAGGGTGACGAGGTCGAGGCGCGCAGGGTCCCTCGAGGGGCTCCGGCTCTCGTACAGATCGGTCCACCTCGTGCCGAAGGTGAGATCCACGCGGCGCCCGCGCCGGTCGAAGCCGCGACGCGAGACCAGGTTGAGGTAGCCGGCGATCGCGTTGGCGGGCATGTCGGGCGTCGGCGCCCGCACGATCTCCGCCGTCTCGATGTTGCCGGTGTCGAGCGCCGTGAGCTGGAAGTCCCGGCTCGACGAGGTGCCGACCGAGGAGGCGAGGTTGTTACCGTCCGTCATGAGCGAGATGAAGCTCGTGCCCATCCCGCGCAGGAAGATCTCCACCGCCTCGCCTGAGGTGTAGTTCACCGCCACGCCGGGCAGGCGCATCAGCAGTTCGCCGGGATTGGCCGCGGGGTTGCCGAAGGAATCCGCCGCCGCGACCGTCTTGGCGTTATCCGCCTGGCTTTGCCGCTGGATGGCGAGCGCCTGGCCCTCGCGCAGACCGCTCACCGTGAATTTCTCCAGCCGGTAGATGACCGCGGTCAACGCCGCGTCGACGCGCATCTGGCCGCCGGCGGGCACCTCGACCGGGCGACGCCACGTCTCAAGTCCGGCGAAGGAGACCACCAGCGTCGCCGGACCCGCGGCGGCGGGCAGCGCGAAGGATCCGTCGCGTTCGCTCTCCGTCTCGGCCGGAGCGCCCTCGATCCGCACCCGCGCGCCGGCCAGCAGGTCACCGGTCGCCTCGTTGGTGACGATCCCCGTCACGACGCCGCGCGGCTCGGCGGCAGAAAGCGGGGCGCAGGAGAACCAGACGGCAAGCAGGACGCGTGAAAGCGGGTTCGCGGGAGACATGGGGAAGGCGGGCTTTCGAGCACACGCCGAACCGGGCTCGCGACAAACCGATTCCGCAGCCGGAGGGAAGCCCGCGCGGTTGCCCCCGGCACCACGGTCACGCACGCTCCGTCCATGCCTCGCCCCGCCGCCTCCCGAATGGTCTTCCACAACGGCATCGTCGTTCTGCCCGACCGCGTGCTGGAAAACGCGTTCGTCGAATGCGCCGGCGGCCGGATCCGCCGCATCGGCCGCGGCCGGCCGCCCAGGGGCGGTGAACTCGTCGACGCGCGCGGCGGCTATATCACGCCGGGGTTCGTCGACATCCACGTCCACGGCGGAGACGGCGCGGACTTCATGGACGGCGACCCGGCGGCGGTGCGGACCGCCTGCCGGGCGCACGCGCGCCACGGCACGACCACGATTTTCCCCACGACCACGACGGGAGCCCCGGCGCGGATCACCGCGATGCTGCGCGCGTGCGCGGAAGTGAAGCAGGCCGGGTCGACCGCCGACGGCGCGCGGATCGAGGGGGTGCACTTCTACGGTCCGTACTTCGCGCCCGACAAGGTGGGCTGCCATCCGGCGGAGGGGCGACGTGATCCCGACGCACGCGAATACCGGCGGCACTTCGCCACCGGCGTCATCCGCATCGCGACCTGCGCGGCGGAGCTGCCCGGCGCGGAGGCTTTTTACCGCGCGGCCCGGCGACTCGGCTGCCTCGTGACCTGCGGCCATTCCAACGCCACCTGGGCCGAGATGGATCGGGCGTTCCGCGCCGGCATGCGGCACGTCGACCACTTCTGGTGTGCGATGAGCTCGGTGGCGTCGCTGCGCCAGCGCTGCGGCACGCCCATGCAGGCGAGCATGGAGCAATTCGTGCTCGCGCGGCCGGAGATGAGCACCGAGGTGATCGCCGACGGGCATCATCTCTCGTCCGAACTCCTCGAATTCGCCTGGCGCCAGCTCGGCCCGCGCCGGCTCTGCCTCGTGACCGACGCCAACCGCGCCCTCGACCAGCCGCCGGGCCGCTACCGCTTCGGCTGCGCCGAGGACGGGGAGTGGATCGAGAGCGACGGCAAGGTCGGATTCGTGCCCGGGGGCGGCGCGCTCGCCAGCTCCGTGGTGGGCCTCGACACCATGGTGCGCAACATGGCGAGGCTGACGCCGGCCCCGCTCGCCGACGTGGTGCGCATGGCGAGCCTCACGCCGGCGGAACGCGCCGGCATCGCCGCGGAGACCGGCAGTCTGGAGAAGGGAAAACGCGCCGACCTCCTGGTGCTCGACCGCCGGCTGCGCGTGCGGCGGGTGTTTATCGGCGGCGCGGAGTTCGCCGGCTGAGCTCGCCGGGGCATTTGCCGGAAGAGGAGCCCCTCGCATCATATCGGCCATGATACCCGTGCCCCGCGGACGCTTCATCCCCGGCTCCCACCTGCCGCTGTTTCTGCTGCTACTCGCCACCACGGTGCGCATGGAAGCGGATCCGCGTGCCGGGCTCGCGAAGGAAACCGCGGCCGCGCTCGAGGCCGCGCTCGCCGCCGACCCGGTGCGAGGCGTGCGCCTGCTGCGCGCGGAGCTCCACGGCTCGCGCCTCGAACTGGATTTCAGTGATGCACTCGCCGCGCTTGAACCGGGAAGCGCGGCCTTCGAGGCCTTCTCGCGCCGCATCCATCGCGCGACGGGCGACGTGCTCGACCGCGCGCTGGTCTCCTACGAGGTGCGCACCTCCATCGCCGGCACCCCGTTGCATCAATTACTGGCGTCCTCTGACACTGCGCTCCGCCAGCGTCCGCTCCGCGACGCGCCGGAACCCACCACTCCCTCCGCCGCCGCGCTCGCGCTCCGCCGGATCGTGGTGAGCCCGGGCCACGGCTATTACCAGAACGCCGCCGGCGCCTGGGTGCTCCAACGCGGCTACTGGCAGGGCATCGTCGAGGACTTCGTGAACCACGAAATGATCACGCTCGTGCGCGACGAACTGCAGGCCGCCGGCGCCGAGGTGCTGTCCACCCGCAATCTCGACCGCGCGGCCGGCAACGGGGAAAGCGGCTTCCCGCGCTGGCAGGAGGCCGCCCGCTATCACCTCAAGGCCATCGGCGCGCCCGCCTCGGTCTGGAGCTCCACCGGCACCGATCATCTCAGCCAGGACATCCGCTGCCGCCCGCTCTGGGCCAACCAGACCAACGCCGACGTGCTCGTGAGCCTCCACAACAACGGCGGCGGCGGCACCGGCACCGAGACACTCTACGACACCGACAACGGCTTCGGCCCCGAGAGCAAGCGGCTGGCCGACGCCGTGCACAACCGCGTGATCGCCGCGATCCGCCGCGAGTACAACGCGACGTGGTCCGACCGGCGCGTGAAGGGCTTCAACGGCGACTACGGCGAGAACCGCCTCGCCACCCGACCCGCGATCCTGCTCGAGATCGCGTTCATGGACCGTCCGACGCCCGACAACGCGGCGCTCCAGGATGCCGGCTTCCACCGCCTCGTCGCCCGCGCGATCCGCGAGGGGGTCGAGGAGTACTTCGCCACCTCGCCGGCGATCGCACCCGCGGCACCTTCCACGCTGCTCGCCGCCACGGCGGCGGGAGGCGTGAACCTCACCTGGAAGGACGAGACTTCCAACGAGACCGGCTTTCGCGTCGAGCGCCGCACCGCCAACGCGCCCGATTGGCAGACCCTCGCGACCTTGCCGGCCAACGCCACCTCCTACGCCGATACCTCCGCCCCGGCCGGGACGACGCTCGTCTACCGTGTCGCCCCGTTCAACGCGGCGGGCAGCGGGCCGCAGGCCTCCAACGAGGCCACGGTCGGTCCGGCGATCGCCCCGCCCGCCGCCACCCCGCGCACCGGCGCGTGGCTCGCCAACCTCTCGCTCCGCACGACTCTCGCGGCGAACCAGCCGGTGACCGTCGGCTTCGTGGTCAGCGGCGGAGCCCGCGACCTGCTCGTGCGCGCGGCGGGGCCCACGCTCGCGGCGTTCGGTGTGGCCACCGCGATGCCCGATCCTCGCCTCGAGGTCTACCGGGGCGCGGTCCGCGCCGACGCCAACAACGACTGGCCGGCGGCGCTCGCGCCGGTGATGGCGGCGCAGGGCGCGTTCCCGTTCACCACCGCCAGCCGCGACGCCGCCCTGTTCCAGACGATCGACGGCGCCGCCACCACGCAGGCCTCCGGACCCGCCGGCGGCACGGTCCTCATCGAGGCCTACGACACCGGCGGCACCCGCGACGGCCGCATCGTGAACCTTTCCGCCCGCAACCACGTGGGCGCCGGCGGCGATATCCTCATCGCCGGCCTTTACGTCGCCGGCACCGGCACGCGCCGCGTCCTGATCCGCGGGGTAGGTCCGGGTCTCGCCGCACTCGGCGTCGAGGGCGCACTCGCCAACCCCCGCCTCGAGGTGTTCGCGGTGGACGGCACCCGGATCGCCGACAACGACGACTGGGATCCCGCGCTCGCCGCGACGTTCCGGACGGTGGCGGCGTTTTCGCTCCCCGACCGCAGCCGGGACGCCGCGCTGGTGGTCGAGCTGCCGGCCGGGCGCGGCTACACCGCGCAGGTATCGGGCGTGGGCGGCGCCACCGGCGAGGCGCTCGTCGAGGTTTACGAATTACCCTAGCGCGACCCGCCATGAGCCGCAAACCGCGTCCACCCTCCGAAGCGCCGGGAGGGAGGAGTGCAGGCGAGAGGGATTGAGGGATCGGAAAAGCAGCGTGACCCGGCAGGCGTTTTCGGAACCAACATGATCTTCGGACACCGAACCATGAAATCCCTGCTTTCCCTCACCGTGGTGGCTCTGCTGGTCGCGCCCGATGCGCCGGCCGCCGCCCCCGCGGCCCGGCCCAACATCGTCTGGCTGATCGCCGACGACCTTTCACCGGAACTCGGCGCCTACGGCTATCCGCACGTGCGCACGCCGCACATCGACCGGCTCGCCGCCGAGGGCGTGCGCTTCAACCGCGCCTTCACGACCGCGCCGATCTGCTCCACCTCGCGCTCCGCCTTCATCACCGGTCTCCACCAGACCAGTATCGCCTGCCAGCACCACCGCACCGAGGACCCGCGTCCGTTGCCGCAGGGCGTGCGCACGCTGCCGGAGATCCTGCGCGCCGCGGGCTATTTCGCGACGAACGGCCAGGGGCCGGAAAGCACCCGCTGGGGCAAGGCCGACTACAATTTCCTCTTCGAGCCGCGGGCGATGTACGACGGTCCCGACTGGCGGAAACGCCGCCCGGGCCAGCCCTTTTTCGCGCAAGTGCAGTTGAAGTACCCGCACCGGCCGTTCGGCCGTGAACCGGTCACGGAGTCCCGCCATCGCGAAGCGCCGGTGCCGCCGATCTACCCCGACCATCCGCTCGCGCGCCGCGACTGGGCGGGCTACCTGAAGAACATCGAGGCGCTCGACGCCATGGTCGGCGAGGTGCTCGCGGAACTGGAGCGTGCAGGCGTGGCGCAGGACACGATCGTGATGTTCTTCGGGGACAACGGCCGGCCGCATGTGCGGGACAAGCAATGGGTCTACAACGGCGGCCTTCACGTGCCGTTGATCGTGCGCTGGCCGGGCCGGATCGCGGCCGGTTCGGTGCGGGAGGAGCTGGTCAGCATGGTCGACCTGGCGCCGACCTGCCTGCGCCTAACCGGGCTGGACGTTCCGCCGATGATGCAGGGCATCGCCTTCCTGCCGGAGCAGAATCCGCGACGCACGTTCGTGGTGGGCGCGCGCGACCGGGCCGGGGACGCCGACGACCGCATCCGCTCCGTGCGCACCGCGCGCTTCAATTACATCCGAAATTTCCGCCCGGAGCTGCCCTACGCGCAGCACAGCAGCTACAAGGAGGTGCAGTACCCGGTGCTACCGCTGATGCGCCTTCTGCAAGCCGAGGGAAAACTCACCCCCGTCCAGGCCGCGTTCCTCGCGCCCCGGCGCCCAGCCGAGGAGCTTTACGACCTCGAGGCCGATCCTTGGGAGACCCGGAACCTCGCCACGCTACCCGAGCACGCCGCCACGCTGCGCGATCTCCGAGCCCAGCTGGAGGAATGGATGCGCGCCACCCAGGATCAGGGCGGCACGCCCGAGACGAATCCGACCCTCGCCGAAATCATCGCCGACACGCGCCTGAAGACCTACGAGCGCCCGCTCCAGCAGCGCGGCCTTTCCCCAAACCCCACCGACGCCGAGATGGTCCGCTGGTGGGAGTCGCACTACCGCTGAGGCACGACCCGGGGCATTGCGTCCCGGAACACGCGGCGTTGGGCTCGACGCGTGCCCATCGTGATCCTCCTCGCGCCGCTCTTCGTGCTGTTCGAGCTCTGGCAGCTGGTGCTGGGCGAACGCTACCTCGGGGTGAAACAGATCTCGCGCGGCGTCGATCCCCGCGCCCTCGGGCTGGGTGAAGCCACCGCGTTCGGTTGGAGCACGATGCTGGTGCTGTACTGGATCTGGATGCTGCTGCTGCTCGTGCCCCCTTTCTGCCGCGTGCACGGCGCGGCCCTGCTGCTCGTCAGCATGTTCGGCTTCTCCCTGCGCCGCGGCTGCCCGCTGAAACGCGTGCTGGTCATCCTCACCTTCGAGGGCGCGATCCGCATCGGTCTGCTCGTCTCGCTCGCCGCGATGGCCTGGCGGCGGTTCCTCGCCTGAACCGGGAACGGCGCATCCGCGGGATATCCGGCGCCGTCGGAAAAGCCTCCGGCCGGTCTGCATGCCGGGAATCTCCGCGGCTCCAGCCGCGGCCACATCGGACGAGGATCACCGCGAAAATCGCCCCGGTGTGGCCGAGGGTGTTCACCCGCCCAAGGCGGGCTCCCTCGGATCTTCCGGAATTCCTTCCGCCTGGCCTGGCCGGAGCAGGCCTCAGGGCAGCGAGGTGCGCTCGAGGGCCGTCAGCGTGCGCAGTTGTTCCAGCGCTGCGGTGTGGCCCATGGTCTCGAGGAACTCCCAGGCGGCGAGCACGCGGCGGTAAAAAAGGATGCGCGCGGCCGCGGTACGCTGGTCCAGCGCGTCGGCCGGCGGGCGGGAGTTGGCCGCGGAAGCGACCCGGCCCGCTGCGGGCGCTCCGCCGGGCAGCCGCATGCGCGTGGCGGCCTCGCGCACGGAGGAGTCGGCCGAGGCATGCGCCCAGGCCCCGACCTTCTCGCGACGCATCGCACCCCATGAGGTGACCGCCTCCGCCTTCGCGACATCGAGGGTGGCCGGCCGAGCGTAGCCCGAACGCCAGAACATCTCGTTGAGCAGCGCGTCGCCGCCGCGGGAGGTCATGAAGTTTCTCCCTTGGTCCTCGAGCTCGAGCAACCGCTGCTCGAACCCGAGCGCGGCAGCGGCGAGCCCGGGGATCTCACCGGCGAGGACGGCCTTCTTCCAGGCGGGCCGCACCACCTCGTTCCACGCGCGGCGGGCTTCATCCGGTCCGCCGCGGGAACGCCCGGACCCGCCGCCCCGGCCGCCCGCCGGGACGTCTCCCTCCAGCCCGGCCCGGGTCCCGGCGACGAGCCTTGGTCCGGCGGAGGGCGCCTGCTCGGTGATACGCCGGGTGAAGCGCGCGTACTGAACCTCGCGTTCGCGCAACGCCGGTGAAGCGGCGGCGATCCGGCCGGTGTCCACCGACCACCGGTAGGCGGTGACCGCGGCCGCGGCCCGGGGAGTCAGCGCGGGATCCTCGGCGATGCGCTCGATGGCACGCGCCCAAGTTTCGAGGAAATGTTCCGACGTGGAGCGCGGCTTGTCGATGGTAGCGTCGACGAGGGTGGCAGCCTCGTGGGCCTCGGCCAGGGAACGGCGGCCGGAACCCGTCTCCGCGAGTGTGAACAGATCATAGCCCAGCAAGGCCTCGGGAACGTAGCGCTCGTAGCCGGCCCAGGTGTCGGGATCAGGCGCCGGGTCGCAACCGGCGGCCGGCGAGGCCTGGTCGGTGGCGGTGAAGCCGGCGGCGGAAAGCGCCGGCGCCGCCGCGGGGGGCCTGAGCCAAGCGGGACGGCGGTCGAACCATTCCACCGGCGGCGCGACCTCGCGGGGCGATCCGAGCTCGTGGAAGCCGCCGGAATGGCATTGCGTCATCACGAAAACCACGCGGCCGCGGCCGATGCCCTCCGCGAGCACGCGGCGCAACTCGGCGACCCCCAGCGTCTCCGCATTGTCGGTCGACCAGGAGTCGCGCCCCTCGGCCTTCCGGAGCTGCCACATCGTGATGACGCTCTCCTTGTTGTCGCCGCGCGACTCGGTGCCGTGGTCGCCTACGAACAGGTAAAGCGTCCCCCCGCCCCGGACCATGGGAAGGACCTCGTCCCGGAGGGCGCCAAGGAAGCTGGCGCGCGTGGCGGGACGGTTGTCACGCAGGGGCCCGGGCAGCCACGACTCGACGAGGCGGCCGTCGCGGCGCACCTGCCGGCGCACATCCGCGAGGATCGGCACCTCGCCCTCCCGGTTGCCGACGCCGAAGAAAACCCAGTGCGGGCGATCGGCGTAGCGCCGCTGGAAGTAGGTGGCGAAAGCCTTGGCCTGCAGGTACTGCGAGTAGTTGTTCGAAAGCGGGGTGCCGCCCCCCGAGAGCAGCACGAAGGCGTCGCGCGCCGGCTCGCGGACGACTGGACCCGAAGCGCAACCCGCCAGCGCGAGCAGAGCCCCGGCGAGGACGAGGGACGGGGAGAGACGCGGGGTCACGGGGCGCAAGCCACGGCGGGAAGGCCCACCGTGGCAATCCCGCGGTCAGGATTTCGGTAGCACGGTGACGCGGCTCACGCGGTCGCGCCCAAGGTAACGCCGGGCGAGCTCGGAAAGCTCGGCGGCGGTGATCGCCTCGATGTCGGCCGTGCGCGAACGCGCCCATTCGAGCACCTCGGGTTTCTCCTGGGAGCGGTTGAGGACCGACTGGAGCCAATAGGAGTTGGTGCGGAGCGATTCGCGGGTCGCGGTGCGGGCCGGGAGACGGGCGCGCTCGAGCTCCTCGGCCGTGACCCCGTGGCGCGCGAGATCGTCGGCCAGGTCCACGACGGCCTCGCGCACCTTGGCGGCGGTGGCCGGGTCGACGTCGATGCTGGACGTGATGTAACCGTAACCCGTGAAGGTATCGCTGGTGCTGCTGCCCGCCCGCGGGCTGTAGGTGCCACCCATCTCCTCGCGGATCTTCACCCGCAACCGGTCGCTGAAAACGCTCGCGAGCATGGTGAGACGCCGGGTGCGGCGGATGTCGGAGGCGTCGGCCGTGGGCCAGTAGAGGGAAACCACGCCCTTGGGGATCTCGGAACTGATGCGGTATTCGCGCGTGAACGGCTCCTTCGGGAAGGAGACGCGCCGCAGGTCCGCGAGGTCAGGCCGCGGGTCGCGCGGCGGGAGCGCGCCGAGGGTACGGGCGACGGCGTCGATCGTGGCGTCGACGTCGAGATCGCCGATGACCGCGACCTCGATCGGGCCGCGCGCCAGCTGGGGAGCGAGCCACTCGCGCACCTTGGCG
>Ga0102922_1000235_pt1 | contig 11852 bp, 9 predicted proteins | sample Colrivmeta1569A3_FD_81569 | JGI IMG/M metagenome (GOLD analysis project Ga0102922, IMG submission 81569) | Estuarine microbial communities from the Columbia River estuary - metaG 1569A-3 | ecosystem: Environmental > Aquatic > Marine > Intertidal zone > Estuary | place: USA: Columbia River Estuary... | reverse complement strand
CTGCTCCTGGCGCGCACGGCCCCAATGGCGAACATCTGGATGGACCAGAGCGCGGCCATGTGCATCGTAACGCCGGGGCGCGCATCGAAACTTTCACCGAGACTTTCGAGCTGGTCGGCCATCTCGAACAAGATGAACTCTCGATCCTGATCGACGGCTACGAAACGAATGAGCCGGTTTTGAATGGGAATCTGGAAGTCGAATTCAACGGCATCAAAGCTACGGCGAAGTTCCATGCCGATCACGGCGACTATGTAGTGGATGACGCAAACCTGCTGAAGGCGCTCGCGAAACCAGGCAAGCACGCGCTGCTATTCACGTTTTCCGCTGGCAAGGATAACGACCTGCTTGAAGGTACGCTCGATGTTAGCGCTCATGACGGCACGCATGATTACGATCATTCATTGGATAAAAAAGGCGCCTGGATAGTTGTTGCAGCGCTCGCAGCAATCGTCGTTGCCGCATTTGCTGTTAGACATCGGCGAAACAAGTTCACCGGAAAAATATCATGAAAATTCAAACTTCACATTTATTATGCATCCTTTTCTTTGTAGAGGGTTGGCAGGGATTCGGCCAAAAAACAGCGGAAACTAGCTTAACTCTATGATTCTTAAAGAATTTTTATGGCCTCGCATCGACGCGTTTTCGGTAGTTAAATCCAGTTTCTAATCCTGTAATCGTTGTACGAGCATGCTCCAGAAAAACTCTGCACCGCCTTGCTGCGACATAGCGTCCTCAGTTTTCCCGTGAAAGCTTTGATGCATACCCAAGGCTTTCAATTGGAGTGTGTAGCCGTCGTCTTCGACACGCAAATTTTCGTTGTAGGAATTGCGCGCAACATCGGACGAGTGCGAATAACTGATCCCAGCCGATCCAAAAGTTCCGCCATACCAAACCGAGCACTCTGCCACCCGCTTGCCGTTTTCATAAATGGAAGCCGAAAAACTGGTCGCGTCCAAGCGTTTATAACGCGCTTGAATTTGCGGGTTGCGCTTGGCAAGTTCCTGCAACGAACCTTCAAAATAACGCGCGATGTAATCGTAGCTTTTTTCCAGGAATTCATCGCGTTCGTGGTCGACAAATTTTCGTTTTACCCTCAAATTACTCGATCTGAGACTGTTCTCGGCCAGGTTTGAGACTGGGCGATCCAAGCCATTCGTAACCGATTTCGCCACCGGACCTACCACATGCAATTGTTCCGCCGCCTGCCGAACATCCTGAGCGACGATGGCAAAGGCTTCATGCTGGTTAGTGTACATCGACACCGGTTTGGCATCGGTCGGAGTCGCGCGCAAGTTCTTGAACGGACTCGACATCCAGTCGCAAGGATGCAGGATGACCGGGATTACGATGGCACTGCCCTCGTGATGCTTTTCCAATGCGCGTGTCATTTCCTTGTCGTAGCAATAATCGGAAGCCAGGAAATGGGCGCTGATCAACAGCAAAATGATCTGTGCCTCTTCCAGCTCGCGGCTGATCGCATGATTCAAGTCGCTTCCTGCCGTGATCCGGCGGTCATGCCACGTTGTAATAACGTTCTGACGTTTTAACAGTGCAAGGTGTGTCTCCAGCTCGTTGCGCAGTTCCTCATCTTTGTGCGAGTACGAAAAAAATAACGTGGCCATTCTGTCTTTCTATTTAAAACTGCGCTTTTAATGGGGCAGGAATACAGCAAAACATGCCGCTACAGGCATGTATTATGCGTCGATATTGCGGGTTCGCTGCACTTCGTTTGGCGCCTTCTGCTGAACCAGCATCGCCCGCAAATCAGCTGCAATGACTTGTTGTGCGTCCAATTTGGCGCGACATTCTGCCAACTGCACCTGGAGCGATTGCCCCTGGTCCGTCGCTTCGCCTTTTTGCCGGCTCTCGTCGGCCAGGCGCACCTTCAGGTCGTCCACGGCGGCATCCCTGGCAGCGATCTGCGCTTCGAGCAAGGCACAACGCTGTTCGACCGTCTGCAGCATGTCGAGCTTTTTCTCGATAGCACGGATCACCGTCTGGCCGTCATAAACCGTTTTTTGCGCATGCGACAAGTCGGCCACCAGGCGTGCACCTTCCTGATTTAAGCGCGTGACCTCATCTTGCTTGACGACGACCGTTTGCTGCAGCTGGCGCATTTCCGCTTGCAGCTGCTGGATTTGTTGCTCATGGCGCCGCTGATCCTGGTCACGCTGTTCCTTAACCGACTCGCGATAGTGCTCGAGCGCCTGCCTTGCATGGTCATGCTTTTGTTCCAGCGACTGACGGTGCGCCTCGTTTTCAGACAGACGTTCCCGCAGTCCGGTCGTCTGTTCTTCCAACGTCGCCCGGGTGACCGCTTCGCGCTGCAATGCCATTTTGCTGACCTGGTGCGCATCCGTTTCCTGCCGCCAGGCCGATTCCGTCTGTTGCAGCTGCGCGCTAAAGCGATCGCGTTCCGCCTGTAGTTCTGCCATCTGCGCCTGATGCGCGCGCGCCTGTTCCGCTACCTTTGCTACCATGTCGTCGACCGCAACAGCCGCTTCGGCATGTAATTGGCTGGCCAGGCGTTCAGCGAGATCCTGCACCGCTTCGCTGACCGACGCCTTGCGGCCATCGGCGCCGCCATCTTCGGTTTCCAGTTCCTTTAAATACTTATGAATGGTGCTTTTGGAGCCCGTATTACCCAGTTCGATGCGCACTGCATCGAGTGATGGATGCTTTCCCTGTGCCAGCAGCGCATCGCGCGCCTTTTGAACATCCGATTTGTATAAGCCGCTACGTGCCATGATCGCCCCTTAAATTACATACTGTAGTATGTACTATGTATATACATATCAATTGTAGCTAATAAAACATAATAAATCTCGTTTTTTTAACGCGTGATAATATATATTTATCCCGCCTTAGATGGAAAATTTTGATTGAACACACGGATTTTTCTGTACTGCGTAGAAAGGAAGCCCTAAAAGAGGCGCTACGCCCAAAGCCCAGAAAATTTGGGCGTCTTTTGAAATCAAAGAATTAGTGAAATTATTCGCTCCACTGAAGGATAAGGATAAAAATCTGAGCTGCGGGAGTTCTTCAGCGTTTTTCTTGAACTTTCGCGCGCGAAAGTTCGGTGAGCGTCTTCTATCGCATGGCGAGTAGTTTCTGACGCAGCGCTATTCGCAACTGATGGTCGATTCGACTTCCTGCAAGGCGCATCAAGCCAGCGCCGGGGCGTCAAAAAAAACGGTCCTCAAGCAATTGGCGTGTCTCGCGGAGGGCTCAATACCAAAATCCACGCAGTCTGTGATGCCTTAGGTAACCCGCTGCGTTTCAAGCTCACAGCAGGTAATGTTTCGGACACAGGCGAGCTGTCGGACTTAATCAAGGGCCTGCCAGGTCAGCAACTTTTGGCTGACAAAGCTTATGACAGTAATGCCATTGTGCAGGAAGCGACAGAACATGGCAGGGAAGTCGTCATTCCACCCAAAATCAATCGAAAACAAGCAAGACCTTTCGATTCAATCAAATACCGAGCACGACATTTGATTGAGAACCTTTTCCAGAGAATGAAAATTTACCGAAGAATCGCCACTCGCTATGAAAAACTCGACACCCGGTTTCTCAGTTTCGTCCACTTGGTCGGTGCAATGAAATGGCTTCACTAACTTCAATAACACGCCCAAGGTACTCCAATAATATTCACTAAACTCCCGTCGCTACAGCTTTTGGATAAATATTAATTGGCAATTCCCTTGGGAAAATCGCAAGTGTCACCAAATAGCCCTTGAATAGGCAATTTTCATATCGTAGGCGTTCCTTTTCGTGTGCTATCGACTTTAGACGGGATGAATCAAAGAATGAATAAAGAAAATTTGCTGAAGTTGATTGCCGAGAGCGGCTATAACCTGGGCTATGGCGCAAAGAAACATTTCGCCACTTTCGACCTCATCGAAAAAATGCCAGGCTGGCTCGGCTTCGCGGCATTTGTTGTCGGTATTTACGCACTATTTATTCCCCCGTTGGCCAAGAACGAGGTGTCCGCATTGATGCTGTTATTTGCCATATCCTCCTTGTATATCAATGGCTACAACGCGGAGAAACAGAAATATGAAGAAGGCGGCAAACGACTGACGGACTGTTATAACAAGCTTCGCTCGATGTACTACGAAGTGAAGTCCTTGCCGGATGCGGCCGACTTTACGGCTTACGTGGATCGCCACGAAAAACTATATGAAGACGCTTTTGTGCATACGGTGAGCAAGCAGATATTTCTCAGCGACTGGTATGCGCATTACAAATTTTTCTGGCAGCAGCAAATTGAATGGATTGACGAGCAAAAGCACTTTACTGTGCTGCGCGACAAACTGCCGCTCACTTTTTCCGTTGTGATTGTGTTGACTATGCTTGCCATCGTTGCCCGTGTGGTCTGTCATCTTACTGCCGTTTGCAGTTTTTAAGTCAAGAAAGGATTACGCGTGTCAGTTGCTCTATTTTTCCAACAATTTTGCTCCGAAATTTCCATTCCTCAGACAAAACGCAGCTCTGTTTCATACCGAACCGCTCGACTTACGAAACAACTAAATGCAGATTTCCGCAACATTAATTCCGACACGGAAAATCGGTTCTACTCAGGTTCTTATGGGCGCAACACAGCTATTCCATCGGTGAGCGATATCGATCTCATCTATGTTCTACCATATTCAGTATACGAACGTTTCAATGCTTATGCATCGGGCAAACAATCCGCATTGCTGCAAGCTGTTCGTCAATCTGTAGATACGACTTATCCGAATTCAGCCACTGTCGCTGATGGGCAAATAGTGAGTATCGCTTTTACCGACGGGCTTACTTTTGAAATTGTCCCGGTATTTTTGAACGATAGCGGTAGCTATACGTATGCTGATTCCAACAACGGCGGATCCTGGAAAACGTGTAAGCCCAAGCATGAAATTGATGCGTTTATTGCCCGGAACGTCGAATGCAATAGGAATCTGGTTGAACTCGGGCGCATGGTAAGAGCCTGGAGAGATTACAACGATGTATCAATGAGCGGGATGCTGATTGATACGCTGGCCTATCAGTTCATGGCAACGTGGGAACACAAGGATAAATCTTATTTGTATTACGACTGGCTGACGCGCGACTTCTTCAGCTTTTTGGGTGCGCAATCATCAACACAACATTATTGGACGGCGCCAGGCAGTGGCTCTTATGTTTGGCGTACCGGCAGCTTCGAATACAAAGCCCGTCAAGCTTATGCGCGATCCCTGGAGGCGATCACGCATTTGGGAAAAGATGAATTTTATTCTGCCAAACAAAAATTCAGGGAGATCTACGGGACCTCGTTTCCTAGTTAAGCAGCCATGAAATTCTAATTTAGAACTTCACTTTCGCCGGCGCAAGTGAAGGAAAAAGCTAGGTTTATTATCGGCTAGTGACACCCTCCGTTGTGCGTACCCAGATTCGTTGGCGCCGTGCTTTCCGGTTGCGACAAGCTTTGCAGGATCCCACAATCCTTTGCCTTTTGCGTACGCCGGCACAGGCTGCGCAACTTCTTCAATTGCTTTTCCAGAGCCTGCAGCTCGATAATACGGCTCCCCACATGACCGATGTGCCTGTCGAGCAATTCATTTACATCACCACAATTTTTTTCCGGCTCTGTGCGAAATGCGAGCAAGTGTCTGATTTCATCGAGCGTCATGTCGAGTGAGCGGCAATGGCGGATGAATTGCAGCTGTTCAACGTGTGCGTCGTCATAGAGCCGGTAATTCCCGTCCGACCGGGCGGCTGTCGGCAGCAAGCCTTCTCTTTCATAGTAGCGGATGGTTTCTACTTGCGATCCCGTTAGCCTAGCTAATTCACCTATTTTGATCGACGAATGCCGCATAAAAACTCCTTTAAAATAGATGCTTGACCCTGTAGCAGCTACAGGGTGTCTAATGGTGACTATACCTGAAAGGAAAAACGATGTCCGACTGTTGCGCAAGTGCCTGTTCCCCCGAAAAGCCGCCGATCGATCCCCGGTACCGTCGTATCCTGTGGATAGCGCTGTTCGTCAATGCATCCATGTTTTTCGTGGAGCTTGCTGGCGGCTGGCATGCCGGATCGGTATCGTTGCTGGCGGATGCGATCGATTTTTTCGGTGATGCTGCCAACTACGGACTGTCCCTCTTCGTCCTGGCCCTGGCGCCTGTCTGGCGTTCACGTACGGCATTATTCAAGGGATTGACCATGGGCGGGTACGGCATCTTCGTTCTCGCGTCTGCGGTGTGGAGTTTGGCACATGGCGTTTTACCAAAGGCAAGCACCATGGGCATCATCGGTGGCATTGCGTTGCTTGCCAATTTGTCTGTCGCAGCATTGTTGTTCGCCTACCGCAATGGGGACGCCAACATGCGATCCGTGTGGCTGTGTACTCGTAATGACGCAATCGGCAATATGGCTGTGATGGTGGCAGCACTGGGTGTATTTGGCACCCAATCTAGCTGGCCTGACATTGTGGTTGCGGCAATCATGGGCGTTCTCGGGTTGACTGCGGCGTATTCCGTGATCAGTCAGGCGCGAAGCGAATTGAAGGCAACGCGAGTGTGACTATGTCAAACTTGGCGCTGGTATTCAACGAACGAAGTATGGTAGAGGCATTATCAATGCTATTATTCCCATCGTGAAAAAACTCCTTGTCATTTTCTTGTTGGTATTGATGCCGATCCAGTTTTCCTGGGCGGTAGCGGCGTCGTATTGCCAGCACGAACAAGAGACGACAACGCACTTTGGTCATCATGAGCATAAGCACGAAGGCGTGCAAACCGATGACGGCGTTAGCAAGAACAATATTACCCAGACGCAGGCACATCCGGATTGCGTCAGTTGTCACGGTGCGGTGGCGGCAATTGCGCCGATGGCATTAGCATTACAACTCTATGCACCAGCAGTGATCGCCGACGATTTCAACGTAGTTACCATCAAAACCATCTCTCCCGATCGGCCCGAGCGGCCAAAATGGGCACTCGCCGTCTGATCCGGCGAGTCGCTTTACTTCCGATTTCTCTTTCTCGTTAGCTTACCGCGCACCTTGCCGGATTCCCTTGTTCATTTCACTCGGAGAATTCGATGCAAAAACTGTTATTGCCGCTTGCATTAGCGGCGCTTGTCACACACCCTGCGCACGCCCAGACTTCCGCCGATAATCGGTTGCTTTGGAGCGCTGCCAACGCGAATATTGTTGAGCCCACCGGCCAGCTCACCCTGCCGCTGGCATTGGACCTTGCGTTCAAACTCAACCCGGAAATCACTGCGTCAATGCGGGAAATCGATGCCAGCGACGGCGCACTTCGTCAGGCCGGCATCATTCCCAATCCCGAACTTGAAACACTCGTCGAAGACCAGCAAAAAGCCACGCGCACGACGACAGTCCAACTGAATCAGCCGATCGAACTCGGTGGAAAACGCTCGGCGCGCATTACGGCAGCACAACGCGGCCGCGAGGCAGCCATCGCCGAATCGAACGCCAAACGAGCCGATATTCGTGCGGCTGTCATCACTGCGTTTTACGACCTACTTGCCGCGCAAGAGCGCCACCGTCTCGCACAGACTTCGGTTGAGCTGGCGCAGCGAGGAACCATGGCAGCATCGCGACGGGTCAGCGCCGGCAAGATTTCGCCGGTAGATGAAACCAAAGCGCGTGTAGCCGAATCTGTCGTGCGCATAGAGCTGGTGCAAGCAGCTGGCGATGAACTCAACGCGCGCAAGCGGCTGGCGACAACCTGGGGCAGTGTTACGCCTCGTTTTTCTTCCGTCGAAGCTCTAGGTGATGCCTTGCCTGCAATGCCTCCACTGGAAGAGCTTACGCGTCGTCTGCAAGAATCCCCTGGTTTATTACGCGCGAAAATTGAGGTCGAACGACGTCAGGCCCTAACACAAATCGAACGTTCACGCCGCATGCCGGACGCGACGCTTTCTGTCGGTTTCAAGCGCGATGAACAGCTGGGCCGCGATCAAGCCATTTTCGGGGTATCCATCCCACTGCCATTTTTCGACCGCAATCAGGGGAATGTTCAGGAGGCGGCGCAACGTGCCCACAAGGCGCAAGACGAACTGACGGTGACTGAGGTGCGGCTGAACAGTGAACTAGCGCAAGCTCATGCACTACATGCAACGGCACGTGCAGAAGTCCAGTTGCTGCAACAAGAAGTGTTGCCCGGTGCGCAAAGCGCGTACGACGCAGCAACCAAGGGGTTCGAACTAGGTAAGTTCAATTTCCTTGATGTGTTGGATGCCCAGCGCACCTTGCTGCAGGGGCGATCCCAATATGTTAAAGCGCTGTCCGAAACACACCGCGCGGCAGCCGAAATTGAACGCATTGTCGGCATTGCCGATCCGTTGACCACGAGCCTTCTGCCAGCGGCAGGAGCGCGATAGGAAACCATATGAAAAATTTGAACATAGATACCAAGCAACGAAAGATCATCCTCGTGATGATTGTGATTGGCCTAGTGCTGGGCGCATTGATTTTCTTTACGAGTAAACCGAAACCGGCTGGTGAAGAAGCCGGGCATGGCGGACATGCGGAAGAAAAACACGAACATGGAAAGGGCCATGCCGATGGTGAACACCATGGTAAAAAGGCTGAAAGTGGGCATAGCGATGCCAAGGGACATGGCGATGCTGAACACCATGAAGGCTCTGTCAAAGGCGCGCACGGCGGCAATTTGTTCACCGAGGGCGACTTCGGTCTGGAAGTATTGCTGGCCGAGGATGGCGGTCCCCCGCGTTTTAGGATCTGGCTTTATGAAAAAGGCAAAGCCTTGCCACCGGCTGCGGCTAACGTCTCGGCTACGGTAACGCGGCCAGACGGCAGCAAGGAAGAATTCAGCTTTACTATCGACAAAGACAATTTGCTCAGTAAGCAGTCGATTGCCGAACCTCACGTATTTGAAGCAACCATCGCCGCGCAACGCGGGAAAGAGCCGTTCCTGTTCTCTTTCGAAAAGGAAGAAGGCAAGGTCAAACTTTCGGACACACAAATCAAGAGGGCTGGGGTGACGATAGAAACTACAGGCGCGGCACGTATCAATAGCACTCTTCAGTTGCCTGGAGAAATCCGCTTCAACGAAGACCGCACAGCGCACGTCGTGCCGCGTCTGTCCGGCGTTGTCCAGAGTGTGACGGCCGATCTGGGTCAGCAGGTAAAAAAGGGGCAGGTGCTAGCCGTCATTTCCAGCACTGAATTGTCCAAACAGCGCAGCGAGTTGATGGCGTCGCAAAAGCAGCTTGCCATGGCAAAACTGACCTACGATCGAGAAAAAAAGCTTTGGCAGGAAAAAATCTCGGCTGAACAGGACTACCTGCAGGCACAACAGGCGTTGAGCACCGCCGAGATCGCCGTACAAAATGCACGCCAGCAATTGGAGGCGATCGGCGCATCCGCGGTCAGTTCAGGCCCGTTGAATCGTTTTGAACTGCGTGCACCGTTCGACGGCATGATCGTTGAAAAGCATATTTCGCTGGGCGAATCGGTCAAGGAAGACGCCAAAGTGTTTACCTTGTCCGATCTTTCGACCGTATGGGCTGAAATCAGCGTGCCGGCCAAGGACATCAATATCGTCCGGGTCGGCGCAAAAACAACCGTCAAGGCCACCGTGTTGGATGCCACAGCGTCCGGCACCATCTCGTACGTGGGGTCCTTGTTGGGCGAGCAGACGCGCACCGCCATGGCGCGCATAACGTTAGCAAATCCGCAGATGGCTTGGCGCCCTGGACTCGTTGTCAACGTTGAGGTCATTTTAAACCAGGCTGAGATTCCGGTGGCGGTGACGGTTGATGCCGTGCAAAGCGTCAACGACAGCCCGACCGTGTTCGTCAAAGTGTCCAATGGATTCATTCCCCAGCCGGTCGTGACCGGTCGCTCCGACGGAAAAATGATCGAAATCGTCAAAGGCCTGAAGCCAGGTTCCCGTTATGCCGCTGCCGGCAGTTTCGTCATCAAGGCGGAACAAGGCAAAGGCAGTGCCGAACACGCCCATTGACGGAAAAGGAAAACCATCATGTTTGAACGCATCATTCGTTTTTCCATCGAACATCGCTGGCTCGTCCTGCTAGCGGTCTTCGCCATGGCCGGTATCGGTATCTACAGCTACCAAAAGCTGCCGATCGATGCCGTGCCCGACATCACCAATGTGCAGGTGCAAATCAATACCTCGGCGCCGGGCTATTCGCCGTTGGAAGCGGAGCAACGCATTACTTTCCCGATCGAAACCGTGATGTCCGGCTTGCCGGATCTGGAGCAGACGCGTTCCCTTTCGCGTTACGGTTTGTCGCAGGTCACTGTGATCTTCAAGGATGGCACCGACCTGTACTTTGCCAGGCAACTTGTCAATCAGCGCATTCAAGAAGCAAAGGAAAGTCTTCCTGAGGGAGTGACGCCGATGATGGGTCCGATCTCCACCGGTCTTGGCGAAATTTATCAGTGGACGGTAGAAGCGGTCGACGGCGCGAAAAAGCCGGACGGCACACCCTACACGCCAACCGACTTGCGAGAAATCCAGGACTGGATCATTAAACCGCAATTGCGCAATGTGCCGGGTGTAACGGAAATCAATTCAATCGGTGGCTATGCCAAGGAATACCACGTCACGCCTAACCCGACACGTCTGAGTTCCTACGGTCTGACCATGCAAGAAGTGGTCGAAGCCATCGATCGCAACAACAATAACGTCGGCGCCGGCTACATCGAAAAGAGTGGCGAGCAATTCCTGATTCGCACACCGGGTCAGGCCCGGTCGATGGACGATCTTCGCAATATCATCCTGTCCAATGTCCAGGGCGTACCGGTCCGGATTCGCGATGTTGCCGAAGTCGAGATCGGACGCGAGCTGCGCACCGGTGCGGCTACTGAAAATGGACGAGAAGTCGTGCTGGGCACGGTATTCATGCTGATCGGCCAGAACAGTCGTACCGTGTCGCAAGCGGTCGACAAAAAGATGGTCGAGATTAATCGCACCCTGCCCAAGGGGATCCATGCCGCTACCGTCTATGACCGCACCATTCTGGTGGACAAGGCAATTAACACCGTCAAGAAAAACTTGCTGGAAGGCGCGGTTCTGGTTATTGCCGTCCTGTTCCTTTTTCTGGGGAACATCCGGGCTGCGTTTATCACCGCCATGGTGATCCCGTTATCGATGCTCTTTACTTTTACGGGAATGGTGACCTACAAGGTCAGCGCCAACCTGATGAGCCTGGGCGCGCTCGACTTCGGTATCATCATCGATGGCGCGGTCGTGATCGTGGAAAACTGCGTGCGCCGGCTGGCGCATGCGCAACAGCATCAGGGCCGCGCATTAACACGCACCGAACGTTTCCATGAAGTGTTTGCCGCAGCGAAGGAGGCTCGTCGGCCGCTGCTATTTGGCCAGTTGATCATCATGATCGTTTACCTGCCCATTTTTGCCTTATCCGGCGTGGAAGGAAAGATGTTCCACCCGATGGCATTTACCGTTGTGGCGGCATTGGTGGGCGCGATGATCCTGTCGATCACCTTTATTCCTGCTGCAGTGGCACTCTTTATCGGCGACAAGGTCGCAGAAAAAGAAAGCCGTGTGATGGCTTTTTGCAAGCGTGCGTACGAGCCAATGCTGGTCAAGGTCATGGCCAACAAGCCCGTTGTATTGACCGCCGCTGGCATCCTGGTCGTCCTGTCGCTGTTGCTGGCCACTCGGATGGGCAGCGAGTTCGTACCCAATTTGAACGAAGGCGATATTGCGCTGCATGCGTTGCGCATTCCGGGTACCAGCCTGACGCAGGCAGTAAAAATGCAGGAAGAGCTTGAGACAACCATCAAGAAATTTCCTGAAGTAGAACGGGTATTTGCCAAACTCGGGACGGCGGAGATTGCATCGGATCCG
>Ga0102922_1000222_pt1 | contig 12136 bp, 11 predicted proteins | sample Colrivmeta1569A3_FD_81569 | JGI IMG/M metagenome (GOLD analysis project Ga0102922, IMG submission 81569) | Estuarine microbial communities from the Columbia River estuary - metaG 1569A-3 | ecosystem: Environmental > Aquatic > Marine > Intertidal zone > Estuary | place: USA: Columbia River... | reverse complement strand
TATAATTGTTTTTAATTTTTTAATATTATATTGAATAAATATTTGATTCATATCATTATATAAATTTAATAGTTTCCATATTTTATATTTAATTAAATTATAAGTATCCATTATATAAATAAATAAAATGTAAATCAGTAAAATATGTATATTTATACGTAAAGTATTTATGGATTTAATATTGTATGATTTTCAATTAAATACAGCAGATTTCATTATAAATCGATTAAATAATAAAAAACCTATTTTAGATTGTTCAGTTGTTGGTTCTGGTAAAACTTTTATTTCATTATATTGTTTATTAAAAACAGAAAAACAATTTTTAATTATATGTCCAAAAATTGTTATATCTCATTGGAAAAATAATATAAATATGTATAAATTAGACAATTTATGTATTGATGTAATTAATTATGAAAAAATTAAATTTAATAAATGTACTTATTATAAAAATGGAAATTGGAATCTTCCTGATGATACTGTAATTATTTTTGATGAAGCACATAAGATGAAAGGATATAATACAATAAATTCAAAATTATTATTATCTTTAAATATTAATAAATATATACCATATTTAATATCAGCAACTATTGCTGATAATCCAATATCATTCCTAAATGTTGCCAAAATGCTTGGATATGTAAAAAATGATTATTCATTTTTATATCAATTTGGATGTAGAAAAGGATATGATAATAAAGGATGGGTTTTTAATCAAGATATACTATATTTAAAAAAATTACATAATATAATATTTAATATTAAAGATCATCCTGGTATTAGAATAACATATGATATGATTAATATTTTAAATGAGTCAAATAATATTGAATTAATGTTTATAGATGATGTATATAATAGAATTGCACATTTATATAAACTTATTGATGATACTAATATTTTAAAAAATATAACATCAATAGATTATAATTTTATAGACTTGATATATCAAATACAACAATTATTAATAAATAATAATGAATACGAAAAAGAATTACTTGAAAATATTGAAGAAATTATTGTAAAAAATGAGACAAATATATTAGTTAGAAGATTACGTTTAAAACAATTAATTGAACTTTTAAAAGCTAAATTAATTATAAAAAATATAATTGATTCATTTAATAATGGATCATCAATTGTTATAATGTTTAATTATACATCTTCTATTGAATTACTTTATAAAATATTAATGAAAAATAATTATACATGTGAAATTATTAATGGGAATACAAAAAATAAAGATGAAATTATAAATAATTTTCAAACTGATAAATTAAGAATATTAATTATTAATATAAAAGCAGCAGGAGTTGGAATATCTTTACATGATATTACAGGTAAACATAATCGTGTTTCTTTTATAAGTCCATCTGAAAATATTTATGATTTGCAACAAGCACTTGGTAGGATTTATAGAACTGGAACTAAAACAAATACGATTCAATATATTGTAACAATTAAAAATACAATTGAAGAAAATGTTTACTATACTTATATAAAAAAATTAATAAATATGAATAAAATTTTAGATGGATAATAAAATAAAATTTTACTTTTAATTATAATAACTATTTATAAAATAGGATAAAGATGACAAAGATAAATGTTCCAAAAAGTAATTATAATATATCTTTTTATATTATATGTATTAAAGATAGATTATATGTTGTAAAAATATATCACAAAATTATTACAACTCAATTACAAAATTATAATTTAGTTGAAACTAATTCAGTTGAAACTAATTTTGATCAAATATTAAATAATTTTAATAAAATATTAGATGAATTTGATGTAAATAAATTTGATAAAATATTAGATGAATTTGGTATAGATCCTATACTACCAGATTTTGAGTTACTTACAGATTTTAATTAAGTATATATATATATAAATTAATATTTTTAAATTATACTGATCTTGATTAAGACAAAATATGATTTAAAAAATATATATATTTAGAGTAATTAATAGTAATACCACATCTTTTGATTTGTTTTATTTTATTTAAATATTCATTTAATTTATTTTTTCTTTCATTAATTTTTGTTTGTTCAAGAATAAATATTAATTCTTTCATTTCTTTTTCAACTTCAATAGAATTTAATGAATCTAAACAATATTCTTTTAATTCATTTGATATTTTTTTATTTAATAAATTTGATATTATACACATCAATTTATAAATATTATTTTTTCTATTAGTAGTTTGATTAACAAACATCCTTATACCTTTTAATGCACTCATTACAATATTTAAATTTTTATATTTTTCACTTTATATAGTATATAAAGTGAAATTAACCATATTATGAGTATACAGACTAGTGATATATTTATAAATTTAATAGAAAATAAAGAAATGAGTATTAATTCTAAAATTGATATATATGTTTCAACATTAGAAAATGTTGGATTTCAATATCTTGTAAAAATTGTAAATGATAAAAAAACTGATTTAGTTGTTGAAGATGAAAAATTAAGATATGAAATTTGTGTTAAATTACCACATATTACTGATATATATAAAAAAGATTTGATATTTGAATATATTAAATATGACTTATTTATTAATTTCTTCTATTCAGTTAAAAGATTAATAAATAGTAAACAAGATAATTATTCAGATATTTTAATAAATCAATATAAAGAAATAATAAATTCTGATAAATTTAGAGATTATTATTTTTGCATATTAGATATAACAAATGAATTATTTTTACAAGAAAGATATTTAAATTATATTCAAAACTTTTTTATAAGTCATTCAATGAGACATGTACGTTTAATTAAACCAGATGATTCTTGTATTGAAGATATTGCAAAACAATATTGTTTGGTTATAAAAAATTTAAATTATAAATATATTGTAAAATATGTTGATAATAATCCAGAAAATATATTTATTTCATCAGATAAAATTAGGGAATTAATAAATAAAGAATTAGCAAATGATAATGAATTAAAAAACGTACAAAATATATATGATTTTGAATATAATGATTTAAAAATAATAACTGAAATGATATATGATAATTATATAAACCCTAAATTAACTAAAATGGGATTTGTTAATATAAGAAAAATTGAAAATATTATTTACAATAATGATGTTTGTATTAGTACAATTAAAGCAAGTTTAGGAGATAAAGTTAATTATTTTGAAAAATATGTCAAAATAATAATACAAAATATATATTCAAAAATTAACTTTTAATAAATTTATCCATTTCTTTTTTTATATAAAGTTTTATATTTTCTATGTTACTTAAATCTATTTTTGATTTAAATGATGTTATGTTATAAAATATCATTAATTTAATGAGAATTATAAATATAACATTTATATTTATATTATAATTTATATCTTCAAATATATCATCAAATGTATTATATGTATCAATAATTATTTGTTTAAGATTATTAACTTGTGCGTATATTAATATTAAATAATAGTCGTTACCAATTGATGATTTAAAATTAAACATGTAAATTTTACGCAATGTTTTTATTTTATTTAATAATTCATGTATATATTGAATAAATATAGATGATAATAGTATATCATTTGTTTTAGATTTTATTATTACATATTTATTATCAAAATTAACTGTTCTTAATATATTATATATTTTATAATCTTGTTCAAATTTAGTATTTGTAAAGAGATTTTGTCGAATAAATGATGGAAATTGATTTACTAATAATTTACTATTATTTAAAACTGTTAATTTATAATTATTACCAATAACTTTTGTATATTTCATATTATAAATATGTGTTAAATCTACTTGATCTAAATAATATTTAATTAAAAAGAAAAAATTATTTTTTGTGTTCATATAATCATACATATTTGTATTTAATTGTTTTATCAAATTATAAATATCTCTATATGTTATTGATTTTAGATTTGATTCAATTATATTTTGTTCATATTGAAACATACAATTAAGTATTAATTTTGAATGATTATAAAATAAATAATAATATGGCATACAGTTACTTATTATAAAAAATGCAAAAAAACTATAAATATCATCATCATTATTATTTTCAATTAATAAATATACATTTCTATTTGTTGTAGTTAACATATTTGTATATATCATATTTTTTTCAAAATCAATACAAATTTCAACTTTATTAGTTTTATTTATAAATGAAAATATATTATTTAAATTTATTTTTACATCATTTGTATATTTAGTCAATTTAAAATATAAATTACAATCTGAATTGTATTGATCAACATCAACAATATCATCTGATGTATTTACTAATATAAAATCAAATTTATTGTAATTTTTTGGTTTAAAATTTAATTTAAAATAAAAAAAAGATTCATATAATTTTTTTTTATTTAAATATGATAAGTCAGGTATTGTTTTTATATGTGAATTAAAATGCATTATTGATATTGGATCAATATCAATATTCATTGGAAATGATATATATAGAAAATAAATAAATACTTCTATAAACTCTTTTACTGATTCTTGAATATTATTTGTTATCTTAAATATATCACTTAGTGTTATAAAAACAAAATCTTGGTAAACATATATTGTATATATTATATCATTATATTCTATATAATTTGTATCGTTATTTGATATATTCATATACATTAATAATTCTTTATCAAGATTCATCAATATTAAACCCATGTTTTTATGTATTGATTTTATATTTAGTATATATTTACCTTCTAATGTTTTAACTATTGGAATTTCATATTTTATTTTTTTAGAATTTAATTCAATTTTAGATAATTTAGTTTTATATTTATTACATATTTTACTAGGTATATTAATCAAATATATACAATAATCTTTACCTTGTAAAGCACGTTTACAATCTAGTAATACATTTTTATCTAAAGATATATTTTTACCAAATGTTGAATATATTCTCCCTGTTTTAATTTGTTCATATATAAAAAATATATTAATTAAAAAATGATCATATAATTTTGAAGTTGTTTCATTATGAACCATCCATTTTTCATTTTCAATTATATTTTGATCAAATTCTTCTGATTTTATAAACTTTATTATATTATCCATTATATAATTACATGTATTATTATCATATATAAAATGTTTATATATATGGAGATAGTTATTTAAAGTTGATCCATTCATATTTGTAAGATGATCATATGATGATCCATATTTATTATATTCAAAATATGCACCTAATATATGTTCTAAATAATGATATGTACCACCAAATAATAGTGGATCATCATTTATCCCTTTATATATTGTTACTATAATTGTACTATAAATTAATTTATTTGATTCTATTTCATATACTGAAATTCCATTACTGGATCTAGAACTAGATTTTATTTTCATAATTTACATTTCATTATAAAGATAAATATTTTAGAATTTATATACATTTTAACTTATATAGTATAAACAATACAAAGTTATGTATTATGGGTAAAAAAACAAAAAAATATACAGAAATGTCTGATACAAATAAATTATCTGATAACAATGAATCACCTGATAACAATGAATTACCTGATAACAATGAATTACCTGATAACAATGAATCACCTGATAACAATGAATCACCTGATAACAATGAATCATCTGATAATAATATATCATCTAGTAATAAAGTAAGACCAAAAAAAGTAAAAAAAAGTATGCCTGTAACACTTTCTGAAGCAAAACATGATTCGTTTTGTAATAAATTATTAGTTGATATTACTAAAATAAGTTCTGATTCTAATGAACCACATATTAGATTGTTGCATTTAATTTTTAAACATATTTTAGATGCACAAGTAAGAAATGTAATTGATTTTTTTAATCAGTTATCTTTATTAAAAGAATATTCTTCAAATGTTGGAATGAGTGTATATTATGATAATGATTACATTAAATCGATAGTTGATCAATATATTGATCAAAATAGTGAACAAAATAAAAATATTCTTCAATATTTAAAATTAGTATGTGGAATTGTTGAAATAATCAATATGAATATATTAAATAATATTGTTTATATTGATAAAAAGAAAATATCTAAAAATAGATTATTTAATATAATAGAACAAATTGTATTTACACAAATCATGCCATATGAAATTAATTCAGTAGAACAATCATTTAAAAATAATTTAGCTAATGATATTGAAGAATTAAAACAAAATATTATAATGAAAAAGTGAATATATTAATAATAAAATATCATCGTAAAACTAAATATTATTATGGAAAAAATGAATACTCAAAATTTAAATAGTTATCTTGAAAATATGTTATGTATTTTTTGTAAAAACTCAACAATAATATCAACTGAAAAACCTTTATCTTATATTTATAATAGATCAACAGAAGAAACAACTAATATAACTTCATTATTTTCAATATGTAATACATGTAATAAATATTCGTATATTAAACAAGATACTTTATTATACCATGAAGTATTGTCAAAAATATCAAATAAATTAATAGATATTAAATATGATCCTAAATTAATTACATTTGATGTACATTGTAGTTCATGTGATACTGATACACAGTATAAAATGTTTGCTGATAATAATCATGATTTAAAATTTAAATATATTTGTGTAAATTGTAATAATTTTTTTAATACTATTTAATTTTATGAAATATTTTTTCAATGTAATGAATAACTTGATAAATATCAAATCTTTCTTCTATATCATATTTTAAAGTATTAATTATTAATTCTTTAAATTCATTTGAGCATTTTTTATCTTCTGGAAAAGATATATCTTTTTTAAATAATTGTAATGTATCATATGTTGTAGTTATATTATTATCATATTCAAATGGAAATTTATCATAGAAAAAATAATAAATAATAATTCCTAATGACCAAATATCACTTTTATAAACAAATATATTTTTATCTAATTGTTCAGGAGCAGTATATGGTAAAGTATAAAAACATTTACTTAATTTATTTTTATTTGAAAAAACACTAAATCCAAAGTCAGCTATACATAACTTATTATTTTTTATTAAAATATTTTCAAATTTTAGATCACCATGTATTACTTTCTTTAAATGTATATCTTTAATAATTAAAGAAATATTATATATAATTGATAATATATTATCTTCATTTAATATTTTGTATTTAAGATTATCAAATAAATCACCTCTATCAGCATATTCAAGAATAATATAAAATTTTTTTTTATTTAAAAATAAATCAATAATATTTATTATATTTTTACATTTTAAATATGTCTGAATATATATTTCTCTATATGAATTAATTGTTTTTTTTATAATTTTTAATGCATATTGTTTATATTTTTTTTTACAATAACAAATATAAATGTTTCCAGATAATCCATCACCAATTATTTCATCAGTAATAATAAAGTAATCATCAATATTTCTTTCTAATCTTTTTTTTAAAAAAAATTTACATTGAAAGTCCATAATTATTGATCAAAATACTTTAAATATTTTGATATTAAATTATTATCAAATATATTTTTAGTCCTATCAATAAATTCTTTACGTTTAAAAATTATATTTTTGTTGCTTTGAATATTTGCACAAATAATTACTATTTCTTCTTCTTTATTGATATTCATAATTATATCATTATCTAATCCACATCTACTAAATACTATTGAGCTAATTCTACCAACAAAACAACTTGTTTTTGATTCAAGTAACATATTTTTTAATATATTTATATCACTATTATCATTAAAAAATCTTTCACATACCATATCTAATACATCTATTAAAGAAACTCCAGTACATGAATGAATTTCTGTATTTTGTAAAATATCTAATATTTCATTGTTATTAAAAAATATCTTATAAAATTGTTTATTACATTTACAAGTATTTTTTAAGTTTATAATTGAACTTATTAAATTTTGTTGTATACTACTTGCATGTACATTTTGTGAATCATCAAAAAATGTTTTTATAACTGGTATATATTTAATTGGATTATTTTTAAGATTTATATTTAATAACATATCTAAATATAAAAATGCATTATTAGATATATTAACAATACAATTATCAGAAATATCTAATTCTCTTAAATTAAATGTTGAACCAAACATATTATCAGTTATGTGTTGAATAACATTGTTATTTATAGATATTTTTTCTACCCAAAATAAATTATTAAATATTGGATTAATTATTTTATTACTATTAATATATAATTCAATCATATTTTCACAGTCATTTAAAAATGTTATATCTTCTATATTATTATTGTTTAAACTTAAATAATTTAAATTATTAAACATATTTAATGGTATAATATCTTTGATATAATTATCACTTAATTCTAATTTTCTTAATAAAATTAAGTTATCAAAATATTTTATTTTATCTAATTTATTAGATTTTAAATCAATTACTTCTAATAATGGTAAATTATTTAATATTATAATACTCAATTTTGTATGATTTATTATTAATGTTTTTATATTTGTATTTATACAAATAAATTCAATTAATTTACCACCATCAATGAAAATATTTTCAATTATTGAATTGTTAGTAAATTTAATAGATATAATATTTGTATCAATAAGATTTAATGATTTGATATTTTTTGCTAAATAAAATGAATTAAAATCAACTATACCACATTTTATCTCTAAAATATCTAATGTTAAATCTTTACAAAAATCTGAAGAATATTTTAATACATATGGAAAATGTAGATATATATTTCTTAAATTTGTTAAATTATTAAATATATTTCCATTTATCCTTTTTATATTAAAAGAATGTAATCTAATTGTTTTTAAATTTATATACATATTAAACATATCATTATATAAATATGATTCTTCAATTAAAATGTTAACTTTATTTATTTTATGTCTTTTAGATTGTTTAGTTTTTAATAATACTTTATAATCAGTTATTTTGAACATTTTTATACTAATATAAATTATTATTATTTCACTTTATAAATCAAAATTTAAATAATTTATCAAAAATTGTTATATTTGAATTTAATTTAATTTTTTTATTTTCAGTTTTATTATTTTCAATTATACTTAAATCAACTTTGTTATTAAGTTGATCTAGATCTTCTACTTCATTAAATGAACAAATAATATTACATAAATATAAATTTTCATCTGTTATTACTTCAAAATTATCTTTGTTTTCTGAAGAAAATATTGTAACAGTTATTCCATTAAATACTTCACAATTATTAATGTTTTCCTGAAGAACAGGTTTTTCATCAATTACTTCAAAATCATCAATGTTTTCCTGAAGAACAGGTTTTTCATCAATTACTTCAAAATCATCAATGTTTTCCTGAAGAACAGGTTTTTCATCAATTACTTCAAAATTATCTTTGTTTTCTGAAGAAATCATTGTAACAGTTATTTTTATATAATTATTATTTTAAAATTTTTCATTTTTATAATTATTTTTATTTTATATATTTGATCATTTTGTATTTATGAATAACCAAATATTGTCATTAAATATATCAAATTTAAAAACATTTATTAAATCTCAAAATTTTACAGATAATAAGTTAATAATATCATTTAAATATATTATACCAAATATTATTTATATAAAAATATTACAATCATTAGATAAAAAATATAGTTATAAATTTGAATCAGAATCATCAATTATATTTGAAAATGAAAGTAATAAAATCATATGTAAATTTGAAGATGAAAAAAAATTACGAGCACTTGGAGATTTAGTAAATACACAAATTACAACTGATATTATAGAAAATATTGACAATGTAAAAATTATTAAATATAAAAAATTATTATCAATAAATGATAAATTATTTTTAATAAATATTTATAAAAAATATAATGAAAAAATAGAAGACGATAATATATCACCTATTTACGAATATAATCAAGTTATACATTTTAATAATGTTATTAAATTAATATCTCAAAATAATTCTAATTTTTATTTTGAATATATTTTTGACTATAATACTGATGAAAGTATTGTAACAGAAAATATAAATTATATTATTAATTTAATTAGTTTTAAAAAAATAAGATTAATTGAAAATGATTTATATATAGATAACTATAGAACTATTACAAAAAATAATGATAATACAATTAGAACAAATAATCCTATAAATATTTCAATTGAAGATTTATTAGATAAAATTGATATGTCACATTGTGTTTTTTCAAAAACAGATGGTGAAAGAGTACATATTTTAATATATGATAAAATTGTTTGTCATTTTGATAGTATTCTTAATACATATTATATTACTACAATTCAAAATACATCAATAAATATTTTATATGATGCTGAATTATATGATAATACATATTATATTTTTAATGTATTATATGATAATAGTGTTGAAAATATTAATGATTATTCATTACAATATAAATTAGAATTAGCAAATAATTTTATTAAAAATAATAATCTAAAAAATTTTATAGTTAAAACTCCTATTTATTTTACGGATAAAACTGAAAAATTTTATTCTGATATTGTAGATCTTATTAATATAAATAAAAATTCAGAAATAAAATCTGATGGAATTATATTTCAATCAATTTTATCAACAAATAAAACTAATGAAAAAAAAATTAAAGATTATAAATGGAAACCATTAGATGAAACATCACTAGATTTTTTTGTACAAATAAATAATATTCTTATTAGATCAGATGAAGGGTCTTTTTTTAAATTAAATCTATATGGATATACAATTAATGAAAATCATAATGAAATATTAAAATTATTTTCAACAACAAATATTAAAGTTAATGAAGATATTAATACTATTGATCATACTTATCCAATTACATTAAATAATGAAATTATTACAAATAATATGGTTGTAGAATTCAATCCTGATTTTGATGATAATGGAAATATTGTTTGGATACCATATAGAGTTAGATATGATAAATCACTTGCATCATTTTATTATAAAAAAAAACATGGTAATCATATAGATGTATGTAATAAAACTGTTGATTATATAAATAATCCTATAACTGAAAATGATTTATATTTATTGGCAACAAATTATGAAAATGGATATAAAATTTTAGCTGATAAAATAAAAAATAAAAAAATATTTACTAAACGTGATCCAATAATAGATAGGTTATTTGATTTTGTTAAAACAAATGTAATCACAACATTTGCAAGATGGAATGTGATATTAGAAAACATCAAAACTGTTAATATGATTGATCTAAGTTGTGGTAATGGAAGTGATTTATTAAAATTATATGAATATGGAGTCTTGGTTAAAAAAAATAATTTTATTTATAATGGATTTAATGATAATAGAATTCAAATAGAATCAACATTTAATGGTGCTATTAGTAGATATAAAAAATTTACTTCTGATAAAACATACTCAAACTTCCCTTTATGTTCGTTTTTTATATATGATATTAATCAAATTTTAGAAAAAGTTAATAATAAATATAATCATTTAATTTGTTATGATATGTATAAGTATCAAAATTCAAAAAAAAATATATATACTATTTCTAAAATAATAAATAAAGTTATGTTAAATAATTCATATTTATTCATTTGTTTAGCTTCTGAAAATTTAAATTATGAAAATTTAAATTATACTATAAATGTTAGTATTGATGAAGTACTAAATATTTTTAATACGTGTAAAGTTATAGAAAGATTAAGTTTTAATTTACATGTTCAAAATTTATTGAAATATAAACAATATATAAATAATATGACTAATATTAAAACTAAAGAATTTTTACAAAAAACTATAATAGCATATGATAAATTATCATATAATATACTAAATCAAATTGAATTTATTATTTTAACAAAAATTAAATAATATACTTATGGCAGAAGCAGCAATCGTAGCAGCAGCAATTCCTGTAGCAGCAGCAGTAGCACCTATTGTAATTGATCAAGCTGTAAAATTAACACCTAAAGTATATAATGTTGCATCAGATTTAACTAATAAAATTGGTATACCTAAAAATTTAAATCCACTTAATATTATTAATAATAAAATCAATTCTAAAGATGATGCAAGTCTAGATAATCAAAGAAGACAATATAATCAAGAAAGAAAATCTATTCAAAGAAGTCAACCTAATCAAAGACAAACATCT
>Ga0102922_1000219_pt1 | contig 12245 bp, 7 predicted proteins | sample Colrivmeta1569A3_FD_81569 | JGI IMG/M metagenome (GOLD analysis project Ga0102922, IMG submission 81569) | Estuarine microbial communities from the Columbia River estuary - metaG 1569A-3 | ecosystem: Environmental > Aquatic > Marine > Intertidal zone > Estuary | place: USA: Columbia River Estuary... | reverse complement strand
TAAAAATAATTTAATAAATCAAGATAAAATAATTAATCAAGATCAGATAACAAATCAAGATCAAATAATTAATAAAAATAATTTAATAGATGAAAATAAAAATAATTTAATAGATGAAAATAATTTAGTAAAGCAAGATCAGATAATATATAAAGATCAAAAAATTATTGAATGTATTTTATATTTTATTATAAAAATAATAAAATATCCTGATAAATATTAAATATTTATATTAAATATATGTAATGTAGTTTAGTTTGGGTTTATGTAGTGCATTTTTTATGTAGTTTATAGTTTTTATTTATTATTTTATACAGTATTTAATAATAAATATTATTTATTTTTAATTAATCAAATTAAATCAATTCCTGATAATGTATATATACATGGTAAAATAATTTTGATAAATTAGAAAGTAATTATACAATGGTTATTTCCTGTAAAGTATAAAATTATAATCCTTATGTAAAACCTTTAACTAATAATGAATTACAATTAATAAAAAAAATTATCACATTTTTATCATATGAGAATAATGATGCTTAATTTTTATAAAATGATATTAACTGATTCTAATACGTAATAAACATACATATAAATTACGTTGTGATAATTTAGTTAAAAATCTAAATAATTTTAAAAGAATATTAACTTGTTTAGATTTATTTGATTTGAAAAAAAAAATTATTACATTTTTAATAGGTATAATATGTTCAATATATATATATATTTAATAATACCTTTCTCAACTTTAGATGAATGGATAGATACAATTTAGAATAATATTATTAAAAAATTATAAAGATAATTTACTTAAAGATAATGATTCTATATAATTATTGAATTATTATTCACATTCATTTCTAATTCAACTCCAATTGGTAAACAGTAATCTACAACTGCACTTAATGCTGCTGGTATTTTTGTTTTTATTATATTTGAATTATTATTACATATTTTACATATATTGTCTGCTTTTATACCACATTTGTTACATATATAATAATTATCTATAAAATTAATTGTACTGTGTAAATAATCTGCTACACCGTGAATTTCAAATGCATCTTTTTCCATACGACCTATACGTATACCACCACTTTTTCCTTTAGATGGATTATGTGTTATTGGATCGTTACCTGAATCTTCTTTTTTTACATTACCATCATCTGCTAATTGTTTCATTCTTCTAAATGATAATGGTATTATATTTATTGAATTTAACATTAATAATTGAGAATCTTCTCTATATACTTTAAATAAAAAATCTCTTTGAAATCCGTGATACTCTAAATAGTCACGCATATCATTTATATTTATACTTTTAAATGTATTATTCTCAATTATATTACCATTTAATATTGCGTAATAATTTGTTAATGGAATAAGTAACTGACCACCTGTCATACGTGTATGTGCAGATGCACTACATTTTACTGATGATATAAAATTCATATCGTTATGACCAAATTCTGATGCACTGACTATTTGACCTATTACACCTTTTTGACCTTGATCTGTTGACATTTTATCTGCTGAATCTCCAAGACTTGTTTTACATATCTTTACTATAACATATTCACGTGCATCTTGATCATTTTTGTAACGAATTATTTTACAAACTCGACCTGGACTATATTGATCATAATATTCTATTTTAGGACGAATTTGAGTTGTATCACTATTATCTTCTATTTTACAAACTAATACATCTCCATATGTTACATATGAATCTAATTCAATTATTCCATCAGGTCCTAATTTGGAAAAATTATATCCAAAATATTTATTTTTTAATGATGGAGTATAAAACTTTTCATTTCCTTTATAACTTATATACATCTCATAAATTTTATATTCATATATTACTATTGCTCCTCTAGCTATTGCATTCCAATTCATTACATATGAATCTTCTTGATTTTTTATATCTGAACACATTTCAGTAAATAATGTTACCGTAATTGGAATTTCTAATGTATTTAAATATTTGTCTATTGGCGATATAGTTAGAGGTTTTGTTCCTTTTATTAAATGTTTTTTAGTTTTATCCATTGTCATATATTCCATTCCTGGATTACATGTTATACTTCCTATTAATTGTTTTGCTAAATATGAATTTCTTATTGCTGCTTGATTTGATGCATATGGATTTAATCCAATTGATATACTATATTGTGCATATGGAATTAAATGAACTGCTTTATATATATACTTTGCATTAGAATTATAATTTATCTTTAATTCTTCATTATATTTTATTATTTCTTGCATACTCATTGCTATTGGATTATGATCTATCCAATGTGTATCTACATAGTCTAATACTCCTTTATATTTTAAAGTAAATTCATTTATTGTTTTTATATCTTTTATTTCATCAAATTTTAATTCAATGTGATTATTTTTTAATCTTACAACTGGTACTAATAATCTACCTCCGTGTGTATTAATATGCATACTTAATCTAGTATAATCAATATAATAAACTGTATATGGACTATATTTATCATTTGAAAATTTTAATAAATCTACATATTTTTCTATTTTATGTAATGATGTTATATTTGTACTTACTAATGGAATACCATCTAAAAATACGTCATAAAACCCTTTTTCAGTTATATTATCCTTAATGAATATATCTAATACTTCTTTCCATATATGATGTTGCTTATAAATATATGGATTAATAAAACTTAATAATGATAAATATTTGTGTAAACCTATATTTTTTGATGTTGGACTTGTAATTGAACAAATAAATCCTTGATAATCTGTATGTGCTCTTCGTTTTTCCATTATTACATTTTTATCTTTTTCATCTTCTGATATTTTTCTTATTAATTCTAATTGATGTATGTAATTTATTGGTAAAATTAATTCACAAACACCTTGTTTTTTACTTGTTCCCCAATATTCATTACTTATAAAAAATTTTAACATATATTCTGTCTGAAAGATTTTTAAATCTGAAAGAATATTCACATTATTTAATGATGATAAATTATTTACTTTATCTTTTATTAATTTTTTTGTTATCTTTAAATATGATATAAATAATTCTTCTATTAATGAACCTGGTGTATCCATTAATTTTGTTCTATTATAACTATCACGAATGTCTATTGTCTCATATCTTAAACTTACTCGTAATAATTTTTTTACACAGTATAATAAAAAATTTATTTTATCTTCATCATTACTTAAATGTGCTATACTATATTTCAATATATCAAGTGTTTTTAAATCAATTTTATTTTTTGTACTATCTTGTAATGTTACAGTAATTAATGAATAGACTTCTTCTTGAGAATTACTTAAATATATATCATTTAAATAATATTGAATTATATCTATATCACGAATATTTGACATAGATTTTATAACACTAAATATATTAAATGTTTGATCTGGTGTTGTAGTAGAAATATTCAATGAAAATATATTATTTTTATATTCTATTATTAAATAATGTTGATATGAAGGATATGAATATGCATGTTTAGAAATTACATGACATGATATGTCTGATATTGATATTGATGAATCACCTGTTTCTATTGTTGTTTTCCCATTTGGAAATATTAAAACTTCATTAAATTTTATTCTTGGTTTTGCATATATTACTTTTTTATTTCCTTTAAGAATAAAATATCCACCTGGATCTTCGCGTGAAAATAATGGATCTAATACTATTCCATTTTTTCTACTCATACACATTTTACTACCAATCATTATTGGCAATTTTACTATTTCAATCCAATCTGTAATTAACGATGTCTTTGTTAAATCACTTTTTATTATTATTTGTTCATACTTAACTTCTATTGATGTATAATAATTTAATTTATATTGAAGAGCTACAGGAGCTGTTATTAATTTGTTATCTATTTTTTCATGACTAAATCTTATATCTTTAGCTTTTAAAAGTATACTAGGACTTGACTCGTTTGATTCGTCTAAATTTATATATATATCAGTATTTATTATATCTTTTAAATTATCAACCATTGCATCATATGCTTCAATACTTGTTTTTACAAAATAATCAATATTATTATTTAACAATAAATCTAAAATCTTATCTAAAACTAATTCATCATTAGTTTGTAAATTAGAAGATATGTTTATTTTTTTGTTTATTTTATTTTCTATAATTATATCTATATTTTCAGTCATCTTACTATAAATATACTATATTAAATGTTTATTTATTAAGTGTATATTTATTCACTTTTATAATAATTGATCAGTTATTTATTTAAATTATTTTTTTATTAACTTTATACATTTATGGATATAGTTCAATTTAATAATCTAAATTTTAATAAATTATTTGCAGTTTTTGAATGTTTATTTAATATTGATGAACATATATATAATAAATATTATTATTATTTGTTTAATATATTGTTTAAAAATAATTATACACATATTAAAAAATTTTTTGTACAAAATATTACTTTTAAGGAAAAAAAAATAAATAAAAAAGGATGTATTGGATTTATAAATAATAGTAATTTTTGTTATATGAATTCTGTTTTACAATCTTTTTTACATACACCTGTATTTATTAAATATTTTATTAATTTGGATTTTTATAATCAAAAGAATTTTAATACTAATTATCAAAGTTTAGAAACAAATATTAGTTTAAATTTATATACACCTTTATTTAATGATTATTTAAATGATACAAAATATGTTAATAATCAAAATATTAATTCTCTAGATATTAATTCTCTAGATATTAAAACATATCAACAAGTATTTGATAATTTATGTTTACTTTTTTTATTATATTGGAATGATCAATATATTAATAATATTAATATACGTCATTTTAATACATTTTTTGATTATATAGATAAAAAGTTTTTAAAAACCAATCAAAATATTACTAATCAAAATTCATCACATGAATTAATTTATTTATTTATTAACGAATTTACATGTTTTTCTAATCATATTGTATATAAAATTACAGAAAAAGTTGATAATATCAAAGATAATATTACAAATACAAATTATATATTTAATACAGATATTTCTTTATCAATTGAAAAAGATAGTAAATTAGAAAATTGTATTGATAATTATTTTATTAATGAAAAAATATATACAGATAATATACTTTTTTACAATAAACAATTTTTTATTAATCAACTAAATAATATTGTTATATTTAATATTAAAAGAGAAAGTTATAAAAATAATAATTATCAATATTTAGATTATCAATTAGAAATCCCTTTACAAATTAATTTAGATAAATATTTTGATAATAATAATAATAATACAAATAATAATTATAATCTTTATAGTTTTATAGAATATGTTGGTAATGTTAGCTATGGACATTATTTATCATATTGTAAAAATATTGATAATAATTGGTATAAATATAATGATAATATTGTTCAATTAGTAAATGATGTTAATAATATATTAAAATCAAATAATGTTGTTTTGTTATTTTATTATAAAAATTATTGAAGAAATATTTGATTAAAAAATAATTTATGAATATAATTAGTTATTTACATGATTTGTTTGATATAGATTTACAAAAAATATGTAGTTTTTATAATATTGATTATCATATATATTATCAAAATTTTGATAATAGTATATTAAAAACAAATTTTAATGACTCTAAAGATATCATGATTAAAAAAATTACAAATTATATTCAAAATGGTATAATTACTAAACCAAGTATTATTAAATATTTTAATGTATATTTTGGTACAAACTGTCCTCAATCTATTAATGATAAAGTTTTATATAAACAATTAAATATATATGATATAAAAATATATCATTTTTTAAAATCAATTGGAATTGTTCCATCTACAATATTATATAATATAGTTTTAAATTATTGGATAAATGATAAAACTATCACTTATTTACAATTATTAAATGAATATATTAATAGTAATCATATTTATAGTTATGAATTAGCAGATAAACAAAATTTATTAAATAAAAGATATGTTGCTGCATATAAAGTTTTTTCAATTGTATCTACTGAATATTTTCTAATTTTATCTAATAAAGTGAAATAATATATATTTTGATTAAAATTATTATTAAAAAACTTACTATTATATATAAATTATTATGATGCTTAACAAAAAATCACCTCGTGCAATTCAATTGCAAAAAGATACTAAAATTAAATTAATGCCACATCAACTTGCTTCTATATATAAAATGATTCAAATTGAAAATAATAGAACATATGTACACAATAATTTTCAATATGATTTAAATTATGGATTTCTTGCTAATGAAGTTGGTAGTGGAAAATCTTATATTGTATTAGAATTATGTAACTATAATTTAACAAATAATTCTATTTATAATAATTTTTATTTAAATAAACATAATATTTGTTGTGGATATTATAAACAAATTAAAGATTATGTTTATTTAAATATTAATGTTATATTAGTACCACATACATTATTTCATCAATGGAAAGATTATATTAAAAATTATAATTGTAATGCATTATTTATTGGAACAAATAAACAACTTAATGAATTTGATAATTATTGTAATGATATAAATAACTATGGATTACAATATTTATTTAATGAAGAATATGTTAATAATGTTGTTTTACCAAATATTGTTATTGTTAAAACAACATTATTTGATATGTTTCAATTTGTTTTAAATAAAAATAATATTGTTATTAATAGATTATTTATTGATGAATTTTTAGCTTTAAAAAATATAAAATTAGATATTAATTATAATTTTACTTGGATAATTTCAAATTTATATTTTAATATTTATAATCATTTTTATTTAGATAATAATTTTATTAAAAATTTTTCTTGTATTCCAGATAAAGTTTTTAATAAAATTATTGTAATTGTATCAATAAAATTTATTAATATGTCATTAAATCTTCCAAAAATTAATTATAATAAATCATATTATAGAGTTTCTTCATTTCATGATATATTAAATGGATTGTCAACTTCTATTACACGTGCTTTAGAAACTGATTCATTTAATCATATAAAAACTATATTAAATATAAATCAAGATAATAGTTTAACTATTGTTCAATCAATTATTTTACAATGGGAAGATGAATTAAATAAATATGGAACTAATTCTTTACCAGATATTAGACAAAGAGTTAAAATAACACAAAAAATTGAAGATTTTAAAAATAAAATTAAAGAATATGAATGTGTTATATGTTACACAACTAAAGAAGATTATATTATAACTACTTGTTGTAAATCTATTTGTTGTAGTCAATGTATTATACATTGGATTAAAGTAAATAAATATACTTGCGTTATATGTAGGACTTCTCTAGAAAATACTTTTAATTCTTATCGTTCTATAGAAAATTTTCCTATAGGTCAAGTAAATGCTGTTATAGATGTTATAACAAATATACTTATTAATAATAATAATGCTAAAATAGTTGTTTGCTCAAATTATGAAGAATCACATCATAAAATTATAAATTATTGTAAAGAAAATATAATATCTTTTGCTGTACTAAATGGAAATGAATTTGTTATTAAAAATATCATCATTAAATTTAATACTGGAATTATTAAAATTCTGTTTTTAACTGCTAATAATGGTGTTGGTACAAATTTAGAATATGCTACAGATATAATTTTATTTGATATGATACAAAAATCAAAACAAAATCAATTAATTGGAAGATGTCAAAGACCTGGTAGAACTACAAATCTTAATGTACATATGATTATAAAAAAATTATAATTTTTTTAGTAATTATTATTTAATATATATTCTTTACAGATCAAATTATCTTCACCAACATTACACATATTTTCATTTTGTATTGGATTTTTATTAAGTATTTTCCACCATTTTTCTTTACAATATAATATATTATTTGTTGGACATTCATTCATATCTGTTTCTTTTAAAATTTGCTTTATACATACTTTATTACCTATACTAAATATACCAAAATTATAATTTAAATATTGATAAACACCTATATTACCAATATTTCCTTCTATTTTATTTTCAGTTGGTATATCATATATATCACATACATATAATTCACAATTTATATTACTTAAACTTATATTAAATAATACAAACAAAATTATTATTTTCAACATTTTTTTTATTTTATATAAATTAATTTTTCATTTTTATTAGATTCAAATCTATTTCATTTTCTAATACATTTATATCTTGTATAGTACAATTTATACATTCGTAATATATAATATCATTTACTTTAGATATTTGTTCAAATTTATATATTCTAATATTGAAATTTTGTCCAAAAATTAAATTTGTATATATATATAAGTTATTCAATCCTAATGCTATTTTTATATAGTTTTTTTCGTTATTATATATTGTTTTATATGTATATTGTAAATAATCATAACAAAATATTATGCGTTCTATATCAGGTTTAGTACAGTTAATTTTCATTTTTAAACAATATAATTCTTTTGTGGATTCTTTAATATTTGTACAATTAAATGAAATATTATTATCATCTACACATACTATATATGAATTATTATTAGAAAATATTATTTTTTTTGTATTATAATCATAATGTATATAAGGATTTTTAAATTTTGTACATGTTTTATTAGATCTAACATACTCTATACGCCTTCCAAATATATCTAGTTTTCTAATAAGCATATCTGTAAAGTAATAATGTGTTTCATTAATAGGTTTATAACTAAATATCAAATTGTTATCTACTATATATATATAGTTATCAATTCTATATCGTAAATATAAATCACTATTGTGATATAATAACTCGTTATCTATTGGTAATCCGTTGTTTATGTTTAAATAGTTCTTTATTAGTTGTATTATTTCATTAAATATATCTTCTGAAAATTTATTTTGTAGATTAATTATTATATATTTATCTTCTACTTTTAATGTTTTGTTTCTTGATAATATTATTGATTTATTATCATATAATGATATACTATAATTAAAATTCTTTTTTAATATGTTTTTTATACAATACTCATCTTTAAATGGATTTATAAATTCATAACTTGTATCTATATTTAAATTACAAATATCACTTATATTTTTATTTATATTAAAATATTTACTATTTTCTTGTAATATATAATATTTAAGATACTCTTTTATTTTTTCTATAGTTATTAATTGTAAATTTTTATTATTATCATTTGATATAGACTTATATAATATACTATCACAATTTATTTTATTACTTATAAGATAAGTATATGCTGTTTCTAAATTAACTTTTTCATATTTTAATGGAAAAGTTGTTAAATTATGTTTATTTATTATAGATATTGCATTTGGTGGATAATTTGTTACATGTTCTAAATATTTAATCAATGTTAATTCTGGATAATTAAAATTAATATCTATAACTATTCTTGAATCACATTCAATATCTAAAACTTTTTTACTATTAAGTCTATAGCATGCTATAAAATTTGATTTTTTATCAAATAATGTATATATAATTGTATATTGAATAGATTCTTTATCTGACAATGTCTCTTTATTAATTATTTTATAATCTATATCATCTAATTTAACTATTTTTGCTAAAGGAGTAATTAATGTCATACTAAACATTGGATTATGTATATGTACAGCATATTTTGTTTTTTTCATTATATTATATAAAATATTATTTATTTCATATATATCATTATAATTAGATGGTACTAATTCATTACTTATAATATTATCATATTCATCTGTATAATATAATATTGTATATAATTTTAGATTTGTATTTATAGTTGTATTTATTGTATTATATCTCAAATAGTATGTATACTCTAAATTGTTACATTTTAATTTGTTATTTCTTTCGATTGTACATGTATCTATTTTATTAACAAAATAGAATATAATTATAATTGTTTTTATTAAAAATATTATTGTATTCATTGAATTGTATTCATTGAATTGTATTTATTTAATTAGTTAATAACATTTATTTTTCATTTTAATAAAATAATTTTTTATTTTAATAATATAATTTATTTATATAATTGTTGATGTTTACATAGATTTATATTATAATAATTATTAATTTGATCCTAAATATATAATTTTTAATTTTAGTTAAATAATGTTTCTACTGCGTTATAATTTTTATAACGTTTATTTTTACACTCATTTATCAAAATTATTATAATTATTATTAACACTATAATACAAAGTAATGGGAAAATATACATTATATAAACATTTAATGATTTATCTGTTGAGTTTATTGTTGTTGAAGTTGTTGATGTTGTTGTTGTTGTTGTTGTTGTTGTTGTTGTTGTTGAAGTTGTTGATGTTGTTGTTGTTGTTGTTGTTGATGTTGGTATTAGTTTTCTTGTTGTTGTTGTTGTTGTTGTTGAAGTTGTTGTTGTTGATGTTGTTGAAGTTGTTGATGTTGTTGTTGTTGTTGAAGTTGTTGTTGTTGTTGTTGTTGAAGTTGATGTTGAAGTTGATGTTGTTGTTGATGTTGGTATTAGTTTTCTTGTTGTTGTTGTTGATTTTCTTGTTGTTGATGTTGTTGTTGTTGTTTCAACTAAACTATTATTACATACATCAAAATTATTACAATTATCTGGAACACATTTATATTTATTACTACTAATATTAAAAGATAAACAATTATCACAACTATTATATTCTTCAGAACAATATATAGTCTCTGGGATTTTATAACATTCTATATTATTTGTGGATTTGGGAACACAATATTTACATTTTTTATTATATTTATCTACATGATGATTTATATAATTAACATACGATCCATTATCTAAATATAGTAAATACTCACAACTTTGTATATTACCAGTAGATTTATCTACTATGTCATAATAAGCATTTATATTATTTAAATTTAGTAATAATAATATTATTATCATTTTAATTATCATTTTAATTATATACTAATTATAACTATTTTTTTCATTTTAAATAAAAAAAAATTATATATTAAAAATTATTAACAATTGTATAATCTCTTGTATTATTTTTTTTTTTCATATTTATATATAAACATATAAATACAATACTTAGTATTACAAATAATACAATTATTAATAATATATATAATACATAGTTATCATTTCTCATGTTATAATAAAAATCTAATATATTATTATCAATTTTATTTATAATAGTATATTCGTTATATTCTTTGATACAATCATTTTGATTTTTAATATATATATATTTAACATTATTATATTTATAAGTTATACATATTAATTTTGTTTCATTATAAATAGCTGTATAAATTATACTATTATATACAAAATTAAATTCTTGGTTAGTAATATCACATAATGTTTTATTATAATTATTTGTAATATTTTTAGTTAACTTATTATTAACATTTTCTAAATTAGTATTATTTTTATTATTGTTTGATATATCATTATTATCGTCTATATTATAGTTATCTATATCATCGGATGACACATCATTCAAGATAGAATAGTTTTCTGTATCTTTATTATCGGATTCATCTTCATCTTCATTATTGTTTTCATTCAATTTAGGGGTTGATTCGTGTAATTCATATTTTTCTGTTTGGTTATAAGTCATATCAGTTGAGTTTTTATCACAATTACTAATTAAATTATCATTATCTAATTCATTATCATTATCTATTTTATTAACATTTTTTAAAACATTTAAATCACAATAATTTTTATTATTGTTAATACATTTTGCATATTTTATCTGAAATTTTATTTTATTAGTATGTATACAATATAAATATGTATCTTTAATATCTTCAGTAATATTTACTGTAAAACTAATGAAATATAAATAATTTAAACATATATTATTATTTTCATAGTTAATAAGAATATATAAGTTATTACAATAATAAATATCATTAGATATCATTATTTTAAAAATATTATTATTTATAGTTGTTGTTGAATCTATTGAATTTGTTGTTGAATCTACTGTTGTTGTTGAAGTTGTTGATGTTGTTGTTGTTGAAGTTGTTGTTGAAGTTGATGTTGTTGTTGAAGTTGTTGTTGTTGTTATTAGTTTTCTTGTTGTTGTTGTTGATGTTGTTGTTGTTGATGTTGTTGTTGTTGAAGTTGTTGTTGTTGAAGTTGTTGATGTTGTTGTTGAAGTTGTTGTTGGTCTTGTTGTTGATGTTGTTGTTGAAGTTGTTGTTGGTCTTGTTGTTGATGTTGTTGTTGAAGTTGTTGTTG
>Ga0102922_1000194_pt1 | contig 13294 bp, 11 predicted proteins | sample Colrivmeta1569A3_FD_81569 | JGI IMG/M metagenome (GOLD analysis project Ga0102922, IMG submission 81569) | Estuarine microbial communities from the Columbia River estuary - metaG 1569A-3 | ecosystem: Environmental > Aquatic > Marine > Intertidal zone > Estuary | place: USA: Columbia River... | reverse complement strand
CTTGATGCTTATCTCAAGAGCAACAACGTGGTTTCCATCACCGGTGTAGATACCCGGGCCCTGGTTGAACACATTCGTCAGAAAGGCGCGATGAATTGCATCATCTCTTCGGAGACCACCGACATTGAAACTTTAAAAAAACAATTGGGAGCAGTGCCCGATATGGATGGACTGGAGTTGGCCTCTAAGGTCAGTACACAAGCAACTTATGTTTTAGGAGAAGATACCGGCGTTCGCATTGCCGTCATGGATTATGGTGTGAAAAAGAACATTCTCCAATGCATGGTGGAACGGGGTGCTCAGGTAAAAGTTTTTCCCGCTAAAACGCCCCTGTCCGAAGTGGAAGCGTATCAGCCGCATGGTTATTTCATCTCCAACGGTCCCGGTGATCCGGCTCCGATGGATTATGCGATCTCAACCGTGCGTACCCTGCTCGAAAAGAACAAGCCGCTGTTCGGTATTTGTCTTGGTCACCAATTACTGGCGTTGGCCAATGGCGTTTCTACTTTCAAGATGCATCATGGCCATCGCGGATTGAATCATCCGGTCAAGAATCTGATCACCGGTCGCTCCGAGATCACGACTCAGAACCATGGTTTCGGCGTCGATCCGGCTTCGATCGAAAAAGCCGATCACATCGAAGTGACACACGTGAACCTGAACGATCGTTCCATAGAAGGGATCCGCGTAAAAGGCAAGCCAGCCTTTTCGGTGCAATATCACCCCGAGGCAACGCCGGGACCGCACGATAGTCGCTACCTCTTCGATCAGTTTCTCGATATGGTTCGCGCCCACGCTTGATCGCTCAATCGTATATTCGAAGCATGAAGATCGCCATCCTCAACGGACCCAACCTGAATCTGCTCGGCAAGCGAGAGCCGGAGGTATACGGGCATCAAACCTTCGAAGACTATCTTACTTCCCTTCGGAGTCGATATCCTGAGGTTGACATCCAGTATTATCAGTCAAACGTAGAAGGAGAATTAATCAACGAGATCCAACGACAGGGTTTCGAAGCGGATGGAATTATTTTCAATCCGGGTGGTTACACACATACATCGGTGGCGCTGCGCGATGCTGTTTCCGCCATTCCCGCTCCGGTAATCGAAGTGCACATCAGCAACGTGCATGCCCGCGAAGATTTTCGACAGATCTCCTACATCAGCGGTGTTGCCAAAGGCACGATCGCCGGCTTAGGACTACAGGGCTATGAATTGGCTTTGCTACATCTCAAGCAATCCCTTTCGCCATCGTCTTAATCTTCCTCTTCCCAGTTATTTCGTTTTTCTTTTTTGGGTGCCGGTTTCTTTTTCATCCAATCCGGGTCCTGTTTCAATTTTTGTACATCCTCCAATTTGGCAACGTACAAACTGCGTCCGTGTGTACCCAAAACGATCTCATTGTCGCGTGCTTGAATGGCGATGTCATGCACGGGAACTGATTTCGGTAGGCCGCTTCTCCAAGCCATAAAAGATTTTCCTCGATCGAAACTCACGTAAACTCCACCATCGGTTCCGACGTAGAGGATGTCCGGATTGGTCGGGTCTTCCCGCACCACATTGATCGGTTCCATCGGCAGGTCGCGAGAAATAGAATTCCATTTTTTTCCGTAATCGTCACTCACGTATAAGTAAGCGCCAAAATCATCGAATCGATAACCATTCAGACTGGCATAGACTCTTCCTTCCGAATGCTGGGAGGCCACTACGCGGCTTACCCAAAGTTGACGCGTGTTGAAGCCCGTGAAGGCCGGGGCTTTCTTTTTTACAACTGCCGGGGGCTCCTCATTCAGCTTTTCAAAACTATATCCGCCATCATAACTGCGATGCAAATTACCATCGTCCGTACCTACATAGATCAGTCCGAATCGCTTGGGTGATTCACTGATGGTGGTGATGGTTCCATAGGGTACATTGCCGGATACACGACCCTTGGTTAGATCCGCACTCATGGCGACCATTGTGTCCCCTTTGTTCAAGGAGCGATACAAACGATTGCTACCGTAATACAACACATCGGGTTGATGCTTGCTCAATAATATCGGCGTTTGCCAATTGAAGCGAAGGGGTTTGTCGCCCAATTCGTGCTGGGGCCGTATGTAGGTGGCTCCTTTCTTTTCCTTGTGATAACGGGCATAGACTCCGAATTGAGATCCGGAATAGATCGTTGCGTTGTCGCGCGGGTCGACTTGAGCCTGCATGCCATCGCCTCCATTGATCGAACGGAATCCATATTGACCGTTGTCGATCCAACCAATGTCTTCCTGATGATTCGACGGTCCCCACCAGCTGCCATTGTCTTGCAGCCCACCATATACATTGTAGGGCTTAGCCTCATCGACGGTGATCGCATAGTATTGTCCGACGGAGGGGGTGTTTGCTTTGAACCAATGATCTCCGTTGTCGTAGCTGATGTTGCAACCGCCGTCGTTGCCGTTGATCACGTGGCTATCGCGTTTGGGATTGATCCAAAGTGCATGGTGGTCGGCATGTACATTGCCTTTATCCATATTCCGGAAGGTTTTTCCTCCATCGGTAGAATATTGGGCGGAGAATCCGAGTATGAAGACCTTATCGGGATTGTAGGAAGAGGTATAGACCTTGGCAAAATAATAACCGTAGGTGTTGAAAATGCCAATCGGTTTGTCGTGCGTTTTTTTCCAATGCAATCCGCCGTCTTCGCTGCGGTAGACCTCGCAGCCGGCGATGCCGGTATTTTGGAATCCGTCGTCGCTATCCAGCCAATCCCACACGGCGGTAGGCGACAATTCACCTTTGGCGACTTTTTCCATAATTGACTTGGCATTCTGGTTGCGGGGAAATCGATTTTTCTTCAAGAAGCTATCCAGTCGCGCTTCGTTCAATTGGGTAAATTGGTCTTTCGTGAGATTTTTTAAGTCTGCTTTCTCGTAGGACGAATCTTTTTTCTCTTTAGCGGGTAAAGGCGTGTTGTTGTCAACAACGGCGTACACAATCTGTGGATTTTGTGGATATACGGTAATGCCGATCCGTCCGATCTTTTCTCCCTTCATGAATCCAGAGCCGGCGGCGCTGACCAAGTTCCAAGTTTGTCCGCCGTCTATGCTCTTGTAGATGCCACTGCTGGATCCACTTTCTTCGAATTTCCAGGCTCGACGAACACGGTACCACATCGCGGCATACAGTTCGTTGGGTTGGTTGGGATTGATGTCGATGTCGACACAACCGGTGTTCTCGTCAACGAACAGGGTTTGCTTCCAGGTCTTTCCTCCATCGGTGGTTTTATAAACGCCACGTTCTTTGTTGGGTGAATACAAGTGACCCAGTACGGCTACCCAAACGGTATTGGGATCGATGGGATGAAGTTGGATTTTTCCGATGTGATGGGAATCTTCCAGACCGCGATAGTTCCAGGTCTTTCCATTGTCTTTTGTTTGATAGATACCCAATCCGGCATACGAAGACCGGCTGCTATTCACTTCGCCGGTACCCACCCAAATGATGCGCTCGGTTGTATTCCAATTCACGGCAATGTCACCGATGAAAAGTACATCGAGGCTGTCCATGATGGGCGTAAAACTTTGCCCGTTGTTGGTGGTATGCCAAAGACCGCCGGTGGCGTAGGCTACATAGAATTCAGTAGGGTCGTTTGGATTGGCATCGATATCGACCACGCGTCCACTCATGATAGTAGGGCCGATGTTTCGGAAGGGAACTTCATTCAACACCGACTTCCGTTCCAATTCAGCACGGCGAAGTTGGTTTTCATCGTGTCGCAAGGCTCCGTCGGTAGGTTTGGGCTGTGCATGCAAAGTATGCATCAGCAGGAACCCGATGAATAAGCAGGAAATTTGGAGGGATCTTAACAGGGAGGTAGGCATGGCGTTTGTTTTCGTTCGTACATTCGAAGTCTTCAAACTTACTAAATATGCGGTTGTTCCTAGGGGTGTTTCTTTGTTTGTTTATGCAGGCCAATGCTCAATGGAAATCCTTTGAGATCGGTCCTCGCGGTGACACCCTTAACCGATTGGATGGAAAAGGAGTCCGGCAGGGGCCTTGGTTTGTGTCTGTGCCTGATCTGCGTGGCGAACGCGGGTATGAAGAGCAGGGCGTTTTTTTGAATGGGAAGAAGGAGGGGGATTGGACGCGTTTTTCGCTGGAGGGGGTCAAGATTGCCGATGAACAATACCGTTGGGGGATGCTCAATGGGAAGCAAAAATATTATACTTATTTCGGCGGATTATCCCGGCTGGAAAGCTGGCGGGCCATTGATCCGTCCAATGCCTTTGATACTGTGATGGTTTATGATCTGCAAGATCCAGATAAGGTGATTGGACAGGTGGTGGTCAAGAATGAAGGCGTCGCGGTCAAGCACGGCACCTGGATCTATTACGATCCTCAGTCGGGCAAAGTAGAAGAGAAAGTAGAGTACGTAATGAATAAGATCAAAGGCGAGGAAGAGGTGTCGGCGGCAACGACCTTAAAACCCATCGACCCGCGTGCAAAACCGGCGTATATGCCTACGACCGATTCAATAGGGAACAAGAAAATTTCCAAACCAGCGGTGATTCAGGATTTCGAAAAGAAAAACTCGGGCAAAAAATCGATCCGAGTCCGTGACGGATCAACCGGCAACTATTGAACGCCCTTCGTTTTCATTGCCTGTTGAAAATGTCGACTAAAAAATAGCACTTGATACGGAACGGCATTTCGCCAGTAATTCCAATCGTGTTTTCCGGGCCGTTCGATGTAATCATGTGCGATTTTTCGCTGCATCATCTTTGCGTGCAGGTTTCTATTTCCTTGGATCAGGTGATCGTCCAATCCGCAGTCTATGATTACGGCGAAAGGTAGTTGGATGGTTTGGTCGACGGCTGCCAGCGCACTATACTGATACCAGTTTTGTCGATGATTGATGGTATCGCCGATTCGTTTGGCGATGTCGTATTTATTGATCGAGTAGGAAAGATCGACTGCTCCACTCATACTGCCGCAGGCACTGAAGCGATCGGCATGTCGGAAACCCAGATAGATCCCACCGTGACCGCCCATGCTGAGTCCGGTAATGGCTCTTCCGGCACGGTCGGCAATGGTCCGGTACAATTGATCGATTTGGTCCGGCACTTCCAGTGCTACATACGTTTCGTAACGAGAGCTGGAATCCAGCGGACTGTCCCAATACCAGCTGCTGTAGCCACCTTCCGGGCAAACAATCAAGAGTTGTTCCCGATCGGCCAGGTCTTTCAGTTCAGGGACTCGGATGATCCAATTGCTGAACCTGCCGCTGTAGCCGTGCAACAGGTAAACGACGGGATAGCGTTTGGACTTGGATCGCTTGTAGGTGGTTGGTTTTATGACCACGCAGGAAAAAGTCTTGTTCATGGCCTTGCTGGTAACGGAGATTGAGTCGACGGAAGCGGACCAAGCAGAGGCGCTGATGGATAGGACCAGCGTGAGTAGGAGTGCCATTCTTTTCATAGGTCGAATATAAAAAAATAACGGCCGCACTGGGCGGCCGTTATTGAATTCTGCTAAAGTAAGCTTAGAAGGCTTTTTTCTCGTTTTGCTTTTCTTGAGCACGCTGCATCGGATTCCCGCCGATGCCGGGGGCTCCGCGACGAGGTCCGTTCGCGTTCTGTTTGAAGATCGAGAAGCGGGAAGGCTCGGCAAACGTATTCCATCCGTTGTTGGATTCATTGATGTCGGCGGTTTCGCGATAGGGATCCAACTTGATCGATTTCACTTCTTTATTCTTTACGAAGGACTTGATCACCTTGTTTTCGTTCAATCGCCATACCTGTGCCGGGATCTTCTCATATTCCGTGGTGCCGTCGGCATAGGTCCATTGCAAAATGATCGGCATGACCAGTCCGCCTTTGTTGCTAAACGTCAGTTCATACATGTGGCGGTTCTCGTATTTGGCTTTTTCTTCTGCGGTGAGTGTATCGCCTTTCATGGCCGGGATGGCGATTTCGTATTTGGCGGTGTCATAGGGTTCGATGCCCCGGGCGTAGCGCCAGTAGAAATCACGCAGCGTGGTATCGCGGTCGGTCTGAAAGACAATGGTGCTATCCTGACGATTGCGGATCTTGGAAAGGTCGTCAAAGCTGTTTACCTGGGGCTTATCGACTCCACGTTTCATTTTCGATTCGGGAGAGTCCATCGGCTTGGTGTTCACATCAGCCTTTGCGTATTTGACGGTGTCCAACGAAAGGTCGCACACTTCGGTACTGTAGAACCAACCCCGCCAGAACCAATCCAGGTCTTCGCCGCTGGCATCTTCCATGGTGCGGAAGAAATCGGCTGGTTCGGGATGCTTGAATGCCCAGCGACGGGCGTATTGTTTGAATGCGTAGTCGAATTGTTCGCGGCCCATGATGGTTTCGCGTAGGATGTTCAGACCCGTCGCCGGTTTCGAGTAGGCGTTCGGACCGAATTGAACAATGTTCTCACTATTGGTCATGATGGGCTCCAATTGATCCTTGGGGAGTTTCATGTAATCCGTAATGTAAGCAGCAGGGCCTCGGCGGCTGGGGAATTTGTTATCCCAGAGCTCTTCTGCCAGATACTCAACGAATGTATTAAGCCCTTCATCCATCCAGCTCCATTGGCGTTCGTCGCTGTTGATGATCATGGGGAAGAAATTATGCCCCACCTCGTGAATCACCACACCAATCATCCCATTCTTGATGCCTTCGCTGTACGTGCCGTCTTTTTCAGTACGACCATAATTGAAGCAGATCATCGGGTATTCCATACCGTTACTAGCTTCTACGCTTTGAGCAACCGGATAGGGATAGGGGATCGTGAAGTCGGAATAGGTTTTGATGGTATGGGCTACTACTTTGGTGGAGTACGGACGATACAACCCATAGGCTTCTTTTCCGTACAAGCTCATGGCCATTACTTTTCGGCCTTCAATATTTACCGGCATCGCATCCCAAACAAATTTCGGGCTGGATCCCCAGGCAAAGTCGCGCACGTTCTTGGCTTTGTAGTGCCAGGTTTTCTTGGCGGTCGTGTTGTTCTTCTCAGCAGCTTTTGCTTCGTCGAGTGTAACGATCTCCACCACGTCCGTACTGGTTTGCGCTTTTCTCCAGCGAGCCAGCTGGGCGGGGGTGAGGACGCGGCTATAGTTTTGACATTCGCCGGTTGAGCCGATGATGTGATCAGCAGGGACCGTCATTTTTACATTGAAGTCACCGAAGGTGAGCGCGAATTCGCCACGACCCGTGAACTGATGGTTCTGCCATCCTTGAAAATCGCTGTATACGCAAAGGCGTGGATACCATTGGGCAATGGTGAAGAGGTAGTTTCCGTCTTCGGGGAAATACTCGTAACCACCCCGACCACCGAGTGTCATGCGATCGGCGATCTTGTAGTTCCAATCGATATTGAATACAAAGATCTGACCGGGTTTAAGGGACTTGGGAAGTTCCACCCGCATCATGGTCTTGTTGATCACATAATCCAATTGGCGACCGTTGCTGTCGACGACTCGGGTGATCTTCACGCCATATCCATTGTCGCGATACGACTCCTCGATCTTGTCGAGAGCAGCGGGACTCATGCGTCTGTTCATGGTGTTGCTTCCCTGATAATTCGCATTGTTTACCGTGCTGTGTTCGTTTTCATCCAACTGCAACCAGAGATACTGCAATGCATCGGGCGATTGATTGCGGTAGGTAATCCGCTCTCTTCCGGTGAGTGTTAGATTCTTTTCATCCAACTCACAGTTGATGTCGTAATCACAGCGTTGCTGCCAGTATTTGGGGCCTGGAGCTCCACTCGCCGTACGATACTCGTTCGGGGTGGGCAGGATGCTGGACAGCTGTTCGAATTTGTTGCCGTGGTTGCTGCCCGGATTGTTTTGGGTGTTCTGGGCCGACAGTCCGAACGACAAAATCGTAAGAAGGGTCAAAATGGAGAGACGCATAATGAATAATTGAAGGTTTAATCGACAGGTATACGTTGAAGCGTAATCATCAAAGCTACACTAAATACGGCGGCGGATAAAAACAGGGCCCAATCGCGTCGGGCTACTCGCAGGCGGTCTACGAACAGTACGCTTAGTGCCATTAGGAGCAGGACCACCACCAATTGACCTACTTCCAAGCCCAGATTGAAGCCCAGCAGATTAACGGCCAACTGCTCATCGTCAGCCAATGCAAATCGGATGTTGTTGGCGTATCCCATGCCGTGGATCAGTCCGAAGCTGCCAGCCAAACCATACTGTAAGATTCGTTGATCGCGGGAAGGTGTGAGTCGCCGTAGGTTGATCAGACAAGTGACTACGATGGTGGCCGGGATCAGGAATTCCACCCAGTCCGAATTGATTCGGATCCAGTCCAGCACACTCAGAGCCAGGGTGAGGGAGTGGCCCATGGTAAATGCGGTGACCAGAATGAGGACCCGTTTCCAGTCCTTTGCCACATATACCGCCATCAAAGCCGCTATAAACAACTGGTGGTCCAGCGCATCTCGGCTGATGATGTGCTCCCAACCCCAGTTGAAATAAAATAAAAACGAGTTCATGCGTGTTCGTCGTTCAGGGCTTCCAAAATACTCCCTAGATTTGAGATGAAAAAATTAACCGATGCCTGTTCGGAGTCATGTCCTTTTTTTTCTTTTTGTTGTTCCATTCCTTCTGGGGGCTGGCAAACCAACCGATCATCCATTTCATGTGGGGGTGATCGAAATTCAGCACAATGCCAAGGAGCGGAGCCTGGAGCTCTCTTTTAAGTTGTTTACCGACGATTTCGAGAAGGCCTTGAACAACCGATTCAAAACGCCGATCGATCTGATCAGTCCGGCACGCCACGCGAGCATGGATAGCTTGGTGGCTCGGTATATTCGAGAAAATTTCTCCTTGACCGTGGGTGAAAAACGATACGTAAGTAGATACCTGGGCTTTGAACAGGAGAAGGAGGCGGTGTTTGCATATGTAGAGTATCCGGAAATTGCCTCCGTTAATGGATTGCAGGCCGATTGTTCGCTGCTATACGAAACCTTCGAAGATCAGATCAACATTTTTCATGTAACGATGGGAGGGGAACGGAAAAGTTCCAAATTGGGTAATCCCGCCCGCCGGATCGAGTTTCGATTCTAGGATCAATTTTCCAGCAAATCTTTCCGGATCTGATCGGAGATCCCGACCAACACTTTATCGATCCGGTGCCCATCCATGTCCATGACTTCCAAGGAGAATTCACGCCATTGGAAACGATCGCCTGCTTTGGGGATGCGTTCTAGTTCGTGCAAAATGAAACCGGCCAAGGTGTCGAATTCTTGTTCGCCTTCATTCATCCATCCGGTACGTTGGAAACGACTAAGAAAATCGTAGAAGGGAATCTGCGCGTCCACCAAAAAGCTACCATCGTGCCGTTCTGTTACTTGGTATTCGGGCACATCGGATTGGGGCAATTCGCCCACAATGGCCTCTAAGATGTCTTTCAGGGTGATCAGACCCTGGATGCTCCCGTATTCATCTACAATGAAGGCAGAGTGAATCTGGGAGGTTTGGAATTTCTCCAAAACCTGGTAGGGGCTGTTGTTTTCGGGAACGAATAAGGCCGGTTGCATGATCTGGCGGAAGGGAACCTGATCGGGATGCACATAGAGGTCTTTGATCGAAACAACTCCTTTGATCTGATCGATGTCGCCCTCGCAGATCGGGTAGGCCGAGTGTGGCTCTCCTACGATCTTCTCTTTGATCTGTTCTTCGGTATCATCCAAATTGAACCACACGATGTCGCTTCGATGCGTCATCAGGGAGGTGATGTTTCGGTCACTCAAATGAAAGACCCGTTCGATGATCTCTTGTTCTGCTTCATCGATGGTGCCCGCTTCGGTGCCTTCGGTGATCAGGGTTTTGATTTCTTCCTCGGTCACCGCATCTTCTTGCGAACGACGAATGTTGAATAGCCGGAAGATGAGGGTGGTGGTTTGATTCAGGGTCCATACCAAAGGTGCCGTGATGCGCGCAAAGGTGTTCATGGGGCCGGCCACCACCAGTGCAATGCGTTCGGCCCGCATCAAACCGATTTGCTTGGGAAACAATTCTCCCAGAATGATGGATAAGAACGTTACGCCCACCACCACCAAGATTGTGGACAGGGTTTCTGCGTACGGGCGCAACAGGGCCCAACGTTCCAGCCAGGGTTGTAAATCGTGTGCAAAGGTTTCACCGGAATATACCCCGGTCAGGATCGCAATCAGTGTGATTCCGATCTGTGCAGCGGACAAAAATTTCTCCGGCTGATAAACCAATGCCAGTGCGCGACGGGCCCGTAGATCTCCTTTCTCTGATAAGCTTTCCAGTCGGGATTTTCGGGCGGATACCAAGGCGATCTCGGAGATCACAAACAAGGCATTCAAAAATATCAGGGCGAATAGAATCAGCCACTCCATCAAATTCAGGATTGTTATTTCGGAAAGATACTGTTTTTGAATTGGCGGTTGTATGACCATCCCACTAAGCCACCTAAACAAGCACCTAAGGCAGCACCCGCCAATGCATCGCCGGGGTAGTGCAGGCCGACATAGATCTGCGCGTAGGCAATGCTCATGGCCCAACCAACAGCGACCCAGCCCCAATTTCCCCAGAAACCGCGGAGTGTGACCAATAAGAAAACAGCCAAGCTCATGTGATTGGCGGCATGGTTGGAGACAAAACTGAATCCGGTTCCACATCGATCAACCAGTAAGCGAAGTCCCGCTTGTAACTCGGGGTCCTGACAAGGGCGAAGTCGTTCAAATACATGCTTGAATCCGTAATTGCCGATTAGGTCGGACAGCGAAACAGCCGCTACCGCGAACAGGATCCAGATCCAACTTTGCTTTCGAAAACGCCAGATCGCAAATGCGATCATTGCCACATAGAGTGGTATCCAATGAACCGACTCGCGAAACCAAGGGGCCAGCTGATCCAGCCAGGGGGCTGTCCATTGCTGGTTGATCTGTCGAAATAATCCTTGATCCAACTCGACCCAGCGATTCAAGAGGGAAGAGACGTGTGCTGACATGGTGCAAATCTACTGAAAGCCGGAGCTTAGGTTTCTGCCTACAAATAATTTGGCTTTATTTTGTCGCTCATGTCGTTCTTGTCGTCCATGCCGAAGACCTTACGCTGGGTGCTGCAAGTGGGAGGGATCTTCTTATTGATCTTTACCCTCTATCGCGTCTCGGTGTTTCTGGCTTTTCGTGCATCTGATCTAACGTTCTCTGCCGCCATTCCCTCCTTTGTTTATGGGGTGCGATTTGATCTTCGCTGGATCGCCGCGATGTTGTTGCCGGTTACCTTGCTGAGCATTCGACCGCAGTGGTCGCCTTTTTTTTCCGAACGCAACAAGCGGATCTGGACCACCTATCTCGCCATCATCACGTTGATTGTTTTCTTCTTTTTCGCGGCTGGATTTGGAAGCTTTTCCTACAACCGAACCCCACTGGATGCGGGAGCCATGAACTTTGTGGAAGATTTTTCGATCTCCATCACGATGATCTGGGAAACCTATCCGCTTTTGTGGATGTTGGCCGGCCTGGCAATGTCGGTCTGGTTTCTGCGTTGGATGTATCACCGCGTGCATTGGCAAGTGGTGAGTCAGACCGACGGGAAAGGCATTCTGCATCAGCCTCGCTATTTTCTCTACTCCAGTTTCGGTTTGCTGTTGTTGATCTATGGAAGTTTGTCGATGCGTCCGTTGCAGCGCGACGACAGCTTTCAATTGCCCAGCAGTTTTTTAGCTTATCTCGCCGTAAATCCATTGCAGAATTTTGCTACTACTTGGCGGCTGCGCCAGGATCCGGAGAAGGATATTCCCAATGTACGTCGTGGTATCCCCTTGGTTCGTGATTGGATGGGGCTTACCAATCGGGCAGACCAAGGGTTGCATCGCGTGGTGGGTCCACGTAGTACAGCTTTTGAGAGCCGGCCAAACATCGTCTTGGTACAATGCGAGTCCTTCAGCATGTACAAAAGTTCCATGAGTGGCAATCCGCTGAATGCAACGCCTTTTTTTGATTCACTGAGCCATCAGGGTATTTTCTTTGATCGTTGTTTCGCGCCTCATTTTTCGACTGCCCGGGCCTTGTTTGCGATTTTATTTGGAATCCCCGATGTGCAATTCTTTCGCTTCTCGTCCCGAAACCCCCAATCTATAAAGCACCGCACCTTGGTCAATCAGCTCGAGGGATACAGCAAGCATTATTTTTTATCGGGTAGTCCCGAATTCAACAATTTTAAAGGGATACTCGCCAACATCAACGGCCTGCAGATGCATACCGATGATTTTTTCAAAGGCGAAAAATTGAATGTATGGGGCGTGAGTGATCGGGAGCTTTTATTGCAATCACTACAGGAATTAAGTCGGCAGCCCGATCCTTTCTTTGCCTATATACAGACGGCCGGGAATCATCGACCCTTCCAAAAGAGCATACCGAAAAACGACACGACCTTTAGAAGGGTGGAATTGCCGGTAGATAGCTTGCTGAAATACGGATTTGAATCCAACGATGAATTCAATTCATTTCGATACACCGATCATTGTTTTCAGCAGTTTATCGAAGCGGCTCGCAAAGAACCGTTCTTCTCCAATACCTTGTTTGTATTTGTAGGCGATCATGGGGTGGCCGGCGATGCCCGCTCGGTTTATCCCGCCTTATGGACCGAACAGCGGCTAACCGATCAACATGTGCCGCTGCTGTTTTACGCCCCTCAGTTATTGGCCCCGGCCCGACGGTCGGAAGTTGTTTCACAGATCGATGTGCTGCCCACCTTACTGGGAATGCTCAACCAACCGAGTGAGCATTACACGTTGGGACGTGATTTATTGGCGCCAGACAAGAAAAATGATTTTGCCTTTTTAACCAATACAACTGATCGGATCGGGATGGTGACCAACGATCAGTTTTTCTCCCGCAATGTGAACTCCGGGGAAGAAATTCTGTTGCCGCTCAATGCGACCACTGCCCGTCAAACGATGGCCCAACAAGATTCGATCCGACAAAAATTGTCCTTGATCACGCAGGCCTATGCCGATCTGGCGCGCTTTCTGCTTTTTCACAACTCGGGTAACTAATTGCTACACCCGTTCAGCCACCAGAATCAATCGGGGCGATTGCGCAGCATCGTAGGGTCTTAATTGATAATCGCCGAACAATTCGCGGATGCGCAGTCCTTCGATTTTCAACATCCGTTGAAAATCGGCCAATTCGAATTTGGCGACCTTTTCCTGGAATTGCAGCGGGGTTGGTCGGGAGGCAATTTGAATCTCGATCTCTTTGTAGTAATGATGGGCATCTTCCCAGCGTCGAATGGT
>Ga0102922_1000188_pt1 | contig 13437 bp, 17 predicted proteins | sample Colrivmeta1569A3_FD_81569 | JGI IMG/M metagenome (GOLD analysis project Ga0102922, IMG submission 81569) | Estuarine microbial communities from the Columbia River estuary - metaG 1569A-3 | ecosystem: Environmental > Aquatic > Marine > Intertidal zone > Estuary | place: USA: Columbia River... | reverse complement strand
TCTATTTATAATGATACAGTATCTATTATAACCATCAATATCTAAGAAATGAAAATATAGATTATCTGTATTAAAGTTTGTTGGTGTCGATCCACCATCGAATACGGTAGCAGGATTTAGATTTGCAACATCTAAATAACAAGCACTGGATCCTGATTCTACCATATTCAATGGTGGTCTTTTTTCGACAGACCTCTCAATAGTAACTAAGCAGTTATCAATATTCTCAGCTTCGCTGGTTAATCTTTTTGTAGGTGCTTGTCTCCCTACTCCACCACTTAGGGTATTAATTGGAAGTCTTGTAAATGCCATTAGAACCTCGTTCTTGTAAAGTATGGATCATTGGATAGGATTCCTCTACGATCCACGGCTGACCGTGTACCAGGATCTCCACTCCAGAAAAGATTTCTACTTTTCTTATTTATATCAGAGGCTTTGCCTCTAGCCATGTGTATCATTTCTCTTTGGGCTAGTTGTTTATCTACATCTAGATCCCCTTGAGTTACCATTTGATATTGTCTTGCTGCAGTTTCCATGATACCTCGTTGAAGAGCAGAATCAATATCATCCCAACCATAATTACTAGCTTCATTACCTAATGTTACAATAACTTCTACGTCTAATTCTTCCGTAAAAACGTCTGTTTGCTTGGTGATGTTGAACAACCTTGCAGGACTGGACTTAATTGTAGTTTGGATCACCTCCCCCGTCGTAGGATCGAACAGAGGTTCAACATTCTGGGCATAGCAAGCATCAGAAGGAAGCATTATCTTACCATTAACATCAGGAGCAATTGTGAGAATAAATCTATTATTTGCTATTCCCCTAAATACTGCGGACTTAATGGCTTGCTTCAGGATGAACTGTGCAACGCTGGTATCTACACCAGCGTCTGTTACTAAATCATTAATTATGTGTTCTCCTGAAGTCAGTAACATATGGTTAATAGCATCTGTATAGCTATATAACCCCATTACTTTCCTCCCTTCTTTCCATATGGAACTAACTTGTTAAGTAATTCTTGGCGTTTTTGGCAACCACAATCTTCTGTTTTTTTGAAACCAAGTTTGTTTACCACCTTAGCTACCGTATCGCCAAGACCTTTAGAATGTGAAATTGGATTAAATGGTTTCATAACTCTCCTTGCGAAAAAAATACCTAGGGGGCCTTTCGACCCCCTAGGTACAAATATCAAAATGTAATTAGCTAACGCTAGGATTAGGCTGCTGGAACAGCATAAGTTCCTTGAATTACGCCGCAGAGTTCTGGGCGTAGTACACCAGCACCAGCCATGATGGAGCTTACAGTGAAGTAAGTACCACGACGAACATCCTTAACTGACTCAACCTTCATACCCTGAAGACGGAGTGAGCATACAGATGACTTCTGCCAGATAAGAGCCTTAACTGGAATCATAGCAGCGCCGATAACTGGAGCACCAGTAGCAGCAACTACAGCAGTTTCATTTGCTTCAGTACCGTTATACCAGTTAAAGTTATACTTAGCATCGCCAAGATCAGTAATTACTGATACTCTATCTCCAGTGGAGGCCTGAGCATATTGACCAGTTGCAGTATTAATACCTGTTCTTACAACGTTGGCAGTACCTGTACCACCATCAGTAATAATACCAGACTGAACCTTAGCATGATCAAGTTGTTCAAGGTGATTGCTCTTAATGATCTTAACACCCATGTACTCAAGAGCTTCGGTAATACCGAACATATTTTGGTTAAGTGGAGCACCAAGACCACCAGCTTCGGCTACACCACCGAAGAATGGACGACCAGCACCACCAACTAGACCAGTAGCATCACGAGCAATACCAAGAGCACGGATGTCATGGAAAGCTTGTGGAGTTACAGCACAATAAACGTCACCAAGAGTTGCGTCGATTTCTGATAGACGAACCATGTAACGCTCTAGATAATCTAGAAGAAGTAAAGCAGCGTCTGTTCTTTCGGTTGTGGTAGCACCACGAAGACCTAATAGATTAAACTTAGCATCAGCTGGAAGAATACCACCAGCATCAGCATGATTCATACCAGCAAGGTTATTACCTCTGATGTTATTGAGTGGATGTCTAGCAGCAGTAAATGCAGCCTTAGCAATCATGCAAGCAATTTGCTTATCACGAATATAGCTAAGTTGTAGACCAGCTTGACGAGCTAACTCAGCGCGATAATCCCACTGAGTAAGCATGAGGTGAATATCGTCAAGTTCAAAGAATGCAGCCATTGGTCTTTCATCTAGTGAGATGTCGAACCAACCTGGAGTTGAGATGGTAGAATCACCAAGAAGCTCAATACCAGCATTCCACTTACCAATGTGACCTACAGTACCAGTTACTGGGAAACGCTTAGTTGTTCCTGAAGTAATAGTTTCAGTGGTTACAAGTGGTTCAAAAATATTATATGAATCATAAGCATTGATTACTTCGCCTGACCAAATAGGAAGCCAGTAATTTGGATCAGAAGCACCAGATACAGATGGAATAGAACTTGTTGAAGCCGCTGAACCACCATCTGGCCATGAACCGACACTTGTACCTACTGGAAAGATTGGGTCAACATTGTGACCTGTTTCACTTGGACCTAAAGCCATATTTGTTTCTCCTTATATAGAAACTCTCTATTATATTAAAATTTTAAAACGAAGGAGAAACCCTTAATTATTCCGTGTCCTAGTAAGAAAATTATATTAATATTTCTTACAGGATTGTACGGAGTTAACGATTTCTATAACCGTAACGAGATGAATTAATAACCATTGCTTCTACTGCTTTTCTGTAGTTAGTATCAACGCGATACCTTGGATCTCTTAAAGCAGCTTGTTGTTCGGCAAAGTTTTTAAATACCTGTACGGATTGTGGAACCTGTGAAGGATTGACCCGATTATCCATTGGCTTAGGTTCCTTTGTAGTAGCCTTTGGTGGGTTTTGTTGCTCAAATCTAGCCTTAAGTCCCAGGAGGACATTCTTATAGGCATTAGTTTGTAGAGCACGATTAGTAGCTGCAACTTCTTCAGCTGTTAGATTATCTTGGGCCCATTTAAACATGCGTTTAAGGTTATCATTGCCTCCGACAACCGAAGCAGCATCATCCCAAGATTGCTTAGCTAAAGCCTTGCGGCCTTTAATCATCTGCTCAATAATTACTTCATCAGCACCCATCTTATCCTGGATTTCCTTACGAGTAGCAGCACTTACGGCACCCGTTGAGTCAATTTCTTTGCCCCAACGAAGCCAATCTTCTGAGCTAACCTTAGTTGTAGATCCAGATTGAGGAATAGGTGGTGGTGTAATCTTGAGGTCCTCAGGAATACCTGATAGATCCTCGACTGGTTCAGGACGAGCCTGAGCAACTGGAGGTGAGTCCTGATATCCAGGATTAGTCACCCCATTTTGATTGTATTGCTTCTTTAACGAAGCGATTTCCTGTCTTGCCTGAGTGAATCCTTTACGGGCTTCTACTAGGCTATTGAACCAATCATCAGCTGACCTGAAGTTACTAGGAATCTTTTGTCCTTGATCCTGAACGTACTTCATGAACATTGCACGTTCATGGACAATTTGTGGATTTTCAGTCTGAACTGGTGTGGCTAATTGTGGCTGAGTCTCGACAGGCTGAGATTGTTCAGCATTATTAATTTCTGGCATTTAAATATCTCTCCTTTAAGATTATTCGTTACTTGGAACGAGTCTTAGGTTTCTTTATTTGATTTGGTTTCTTAGTATCTGGTCTAGGACCAGTCCGATTTTTAACATAATCTAATTCTTCTTTAGTTGTAGTACGAATTTTCATTTCTTCTTAACTTTCTTACCAGTCTTTTTCTTAGCTGGTTTCTTCTTCTTTGGCATTGGTTCTTCTGGTGGCATTGGCATTTGAGCACCCATACCCATCTGTGATTCCATCATACCAGGACCATAGCCAGTTGGCATACCCATACCCATTTGTGGCATTCTACTCATTATAGCCTCATTTCTTAAGTTTGTTAAAAATAACTCTACCAGATTTATGTAGATTTGATTCAAAAGCAGAAAGAGTTCCAGTTGTAGAATCAATTGAAGGACTACCTACAAGATAGTCTAAAGTTCCACCATCTTCATTACTTGAAGTAGTTACTAGATTATATGAATTATTATCTAGATTATTAGCATCAGTTAATAAAGTAGTTGAAGTTCCATTTTGTACTAAAGTAATATCACCAAGATTCAGTGCACCAGCATTTGATGGAGTAGCAACTAAAGCCGATAGTTTATTATTTTTTTGTGAAGTTGCTCTAGCATTTAGACCAACACTAGATAAAGAACCTCTAGTTCCTAGTGATGTAAAATCTACAAATGCTCCTAAAGCTAATGCATAGGCTTGTTGAATTGTTATATTAGCCATGTATTATTCCTTTATTTTAATTTTTTAAGAAGTTGAACACCAGTATTATGATACTGAGTTTCAGTAGTAGTAATTTCTGTATTGGTATCTTCAAAATTATTATATGCAAATTCATTACCAGCTGAGAATACAACACTTCCAGTTGTTGCATGAAAAGCACTGTCAGTTGCACCTCTATGTCCAACTACTGTAAACTGAGTAGAACTAGAAATTGTTTGAATAAATACACCCACTGGTTGTGTTATAGAACTAGCAAAGGCTCCAGTACCACTTGTTTTAGTTATTCTCATACCAGGAGATAATCCAGTAGTATTTCCACCACCAGTTAAAGTAACAGTATTTTGACCAGCAGTTAGGGTTGCGGTTAAACCAGTCTTACCACCCCAAAATTCTCTCCATGTTGCCAATTCTTCTACATAAATTATAGCTGAACCTTCTTGAAAAGTTCCTGAAACGCTTCCTTTGATTGCCATAACACAAGCATACATACCATTCAAAGTAGTAAAATTCATATGAACAGAACCAGGATTACTGTTTGTTGGAATAGAAAGTAAATCTTTAGTAGCAACAGGAGTATTCATATCATCTATAAACCAAGTAACAACAGAATTATTATAGTTTATTTTTAGTCTATGAGAACTAAAAGGTGAAACATCAGTATTAAAACTAAAGATTATATCTGGACTATCTATCTCATTTGAATCTATATATACAGCATGCCAAGTATATCTACCTGTACCAGTATTAAATATAGGCATAAAACCAATACCATGAGTAGCTCCAACAATTATTGGAAGCGTTGTATTACTTGCTAAAGTACCTTGACTATGCGCATATCTCCATCCAACAAATGTAGTAAATGTTGTCATTCGTTCTGAATCAAGTGTATTAGGAGTTACACATAAAGTATTAAAATCAACAAAACCTTTATAATAAAATGTTGTGTTAACTTTATCCCAAGGACATAACCAACCAACCACTGAAGATATTCCAGTAGTACTACCATTTCTAGTAAATGTAGTATCGTGTATTAAACTTCTAGTTAAACCTGTTGTTTGTGGGCCAGATGCAACCTTAAGCATTTTTCCCATTAGTGTTACTGTACCAGCAGTTGGACTACCGCCATGTACTTGAGTCTGAATCCAATTACCAAGTGTTCGTCCATCAGACCAACGCATTGCACTGTCTACAAGATTTCCACCAGTTTTATATACTAACTTAGAATCATCTACTGTAGTACTTGATGCAAGAGTATAGAATACTGCTGCTGAATTAATTAAATTTGGTACTGAATTATTAAGAACAAATGATGGTTGATTTAATCTAATTGCTGTTGTTGTACTTAATAAAGTTTTTAAATCAATCCCAGGAAATTTTGCTGGAAAACTATAATTAGCACCTTTAGCAATTGCTAATGCTTGAGGAAATGAAATAGCTGGCATATAATCTCCTTATGATTTTTGATAATCAAACTCAACTAAACCATCTACAAGTGTTGCAGCATTTGGTACCAGTGCTGAGATATATAGATTAGTATAAGTATCAAAAGGACATGCTGCAGCTGTTGCTGCACTTAATCCTTGTTTTGTAATAAATTCATTGATTAATGTTGATCTACTTACATATACTCTTATAGGTGTATTAAGTGGAAGTAAGATAAAAGTTTGCCATTGATTTAATGAAACATCTTCATATGTAATTTGAAAACGAGCAACATTACCTTTTCTAGAAGTAGTGGCATCATTTACAGTATACATGAAATATTTAGAACTTGGTATTGTTGTTCCAAATCCAGAAAAAATAGTAGGAGGTTTTCCACTGGTAAATGTAATAGCAGTTCCAAATTCATTAACTAAACCTGGATTTCCACCTGTTATTAGACCACTGACAGTAGTTGCAAAGACGTGTTTAGTTGGTTGTAATTTATAAAAAATCATTGTAACCACCTAAAAAAAGATACTTGTGTAATTGTAGAAGTTACTGTACCAACCGTACCAGTCCATAGTACACCAGTTCCTGGAATTATATTTGAATATAGTCTAACAAATCTTCCTGTTGGAATAACGGTAACTTGTAAAGACTGACCAGTTGCAGTTTTAAAAGCAAGAATACCAGCTTCATTTACAACATCTGTTGCTGTAGTTCCAGTTACTGCAACAATATGAGTAGTTCCAAGTGGAACAGCAGTATCTGATGCAGTTACAGTAACATGTCCAAGAAATTCAAACTTACCATTTTCTGGTATCATTTCTTACCTCCACATCCACAAGACATTTTAGGTTTCTTCTTAGTTGTTGATTTTTTCTTAGCCATAGTAATCTCCCTTTTATTAAATATTAAAATAAAAAACTAGGGACGGTCGTTAGACCATCCCCAGTGTATTAGCACTTCTTGCCTGACTTCATCTTTGGTGCAGCCTTCTTAGCGGCTGGCTTCTTCATTGGTTTCTTCTTCATAAGTCTATCCTCCTTTCATTGATTCTAACTCCTAGGTTATTTGTTAAAACTCTTTAGGGTCTTTGCTAGGTTGCATTGTCTCTTGCTTTGAGTAGATAGTTTACTCTTGGCGCAGTAAGCCGAGATAGACTTACCAGCTGCCTTAGCCTTCTTTGTCAAGGCTCCAGGATGCTTAATAGCACCCTTGATCCAATTTTTCTTGCTTGCCATATTATTTCTCCTTAGTGTGGGGTTTCAATACTAAATGAAAGAGCATGTACTGCTAATGCTGTTGCTGAAAGGTTATTTCCACGCCACATGTGAGGTACAAATTGAGTAGTATTTACAGGAATATTTGCACCACTCATAGTACCAGATATCTCTGTATTTGAACCTGAATCAGCATAGACCTTCATATAATAATAAAGATTAGAATCATTAGGAGCACAGTATAAACAGAATTCAATTATATCAACAAGATTAGCAGTAACTCCAGTTGAAATTGTTGTAGCAGCGGCTGTTCCATTTCTATGGCAAATTTGATAAACCAAGGAACCATCAGCTAATACTAAACCAACTTGATTTCTCATGGTATTATCTGTAGTAGTTCTAGGATTTTGAGTAACTACAAGTGCTGGGGCTGCTGTAGAATCATTTAATCCAACAAACAGTGTACCACCAGCTGTTAATACAGCATCTCCTATTCCGAATTTCCATATACAAAAGAAACCACCACGACCAGCAGCATTTCCTCTCCAACACTGAGCAACAGATGCTCTCCATCCTGTAGCCGATCCAGCTGTGGTTGATGTTAGATAGGATTGTCTACGACTACCACCAAGTATTGAAGTAGTTGTTAAAGCTACAGCGCCACCAGCAGTACCAGCCGTACCTACGCTAGTCGTAGTAATTACCATTCCATTGGTAGTTGCTGCAGTATTGGTATTACCATTGAAGTTAAACTGAGTAAATTTATTTCTAGCAATACATGTCTGTAGGTTTGTAGACCAACCTGATGAATCTACGAATGCTGGAAGATCTCTTTGACCAAAATCTTTAGCATACATGATAATCGAATCTACTGGTGCTGTTGTTGGTTCTGAAGATGGTTTCACTAACTCTAGATTATTAGAATTAATCTTAACATTGGTTGCTCCTGCAAATGCACTGGCATTGTTATATTGTACTTGACCTGTTGATCCACCTGGGGTAGTTGCTGTAACTGTTGAAGTTAAAGTTCCACCTGTTAATGACAAACCAGAACCCACTGTAATTTCTTCTGTAGATCCTGCACCAGCGGTTGATCTACCAAGCAATCTATTATTGGTAGAGATATTTTGCATCTTAGTATAAGTAACGGCTTGATTATCAATGGTCCATGTACTACCAGCAGGAGAACCAGATAATGTTATATCTCCTTTATCTCCATTGGATAATAGTCTTGCATCATTACCTTCACAGAATGTACCAGCAGTTGTACTGAATGTACCTGTTGTTAGTACACCAGAAGTAGTTGTTATAATAGGCAATCCAGAGGTAGATCCAATTGCTCCTGCATTTGTAATATTGCCATGCGTATGGCTAGCAGCGGCTATACCAGCTGATGATAGTGATTTATTTTCCCATCTTGAATTGGCATTTGTCCATTGTAATACATCGTTATTACTTGGATTCGATGGAATATAAACATCGGATAACTCTGATAATTCATTATAGTTATGAATCTTAACAAAGATAGATCCTGCACCACCACCAGCTACTTTAACAACCCAACCAACAAATGTACCGTGATTGGGTGCACTGGGTATACTATTGATTCTCCATGCACCAGCCGTAGTTTCAGATAGATATATCCTATCTCCAGCAGTATATCCAGTTGTAGTAAGTTGAGTTAGTAAGCCATAAGTAACAATATATCCATCACTACCTGTAATTATATTTTCAGCAGCAACACCAACTGTAGGAGCCGAAGTGGCTTCGGCATCTGCCTTAGCTTTAGCTACTAGCAATCTATCTGTACCATGCGAACCAGATACATAAACAATCTCTCCTTTGACAATGTTTGTACCCGAACTATTATGAACACGTTGATAAACTGAAGTACCTAGAGGAGCATGGATTGTTGAGGATAATTGATATACAATGCCATTGTGATCTGGATCCCAAGCAAGTTCTCCCATGCTAAGTGTAGGAGAAGTTCCACCCATAATAAAGGTTATCTTATCTACGGTTGCCTGAGATACTATAATGGCGCTTGGTAGACCTATAGTAATTACAGAACCTACTGTTGTGACTTCTACTTCGTTTGCAGTACCAACTACAGTTGTTCCAGGTGATAAAACTCCAGTATCTTTTAACTTAAGACTAAAAAAATCAAGCAAAAAAGATATATCTTCTGTTGGAAGTGCAGTTGTATTTTCAAAACGAACACCACAAGTTAAATAACCAGTAGGAACATTAGTTGAAAGTACTACTTCTGTTCCTCCATTGATTGTAAATCCTACACTTGTAGAAGTTTTCTTTTGAATTTTAATTGTATACCAAGTATTATTAGCTAATGCTGTAGTTGCTCCCGTTGCTGTTGTACCATCATTAACAGTAGGAACCCAATTAGCTCCTTTAGTTCCATTTAAAAAAATACCTTGAGAGGGTGCATCTACATCATCAAACAAACCTAATTTTATATTATAATTATCCGTTGGACTTTCTGTTTTAATAATAAAATAAACTATATTAAAATCTGCAAAAGAAAATGAATTAGTTCCTGGACTATTAACTAAAGATAATATTCCGTATGTATTAGCTTGTGGTAAAACAACCTGAACTATACCAATATGGTTTGTTTCTGAGGCTGCTTCAAAAACCTGTAAACTTGATGGAGTTAATACTTGGCTACTGGTTGGTCGAGGAGAACCAAAGAATGGATAAGGCATTACCGTACCAGATTCATCACCATTACCCTGATTAAGAAAATTATCCCAAATTAGTATAGGTTGATCTGGATCAGTTGGGTCAATACCTCCACCACCACCAGATGGATTATTTTCAAGTTCAGTAATTCTAGATTCCCATGAGGTAGGATCTAAACTATTTGCTTGAAAGTTTACATAGTTAGTTACAGATTCATTTAATGTTGTAGTTGTATTCAATTGAGTTTGAATACCATGAATAGTTGTGGTGGTATTATTAATAAAAGTATTTAAAGTAGTATTAGTATTATTGTCTACTGAGGTAGTAATACTTTGTAGTCTTTGGGCTTCTCGTCTAGCATGGGCAGATTGTTTTCTACTAGTCATCCCTTACACTTTCTACCTTTGGGACAAGGTGTTTTAGAACCACTAGGCCCAGCCCAAAGATTCTTACAGGCCCAGTATCTAGCTGTTAGTTTATTATCTGCAGAGTCGCAATGATGCCGTGCTTTGAAAGACTTACGAGCTTCCGAACTATAGTTGTTACCATAACCTGTTGCTCCAAAATGAATGATCTTTTCTTGTCCATTAGCACACGCCTTAACCATCTTCTTCTTTCCAGGAGAAGTTGATTTTCTAGGTTGATTACATGGCATTGATTTCTTATCTACTCGCTTAGCCATTTGGCATCCCTCCTTGTCCTAGCATTTGCATGGCCTGTTGACTGATTTCTGGTGGAATATTTGCACCACCAGTTTGCATTAGATCCTGTTGAGCAGCACCGCCCATAGCCTGAGCAGCGGCTCCTGCAAACATCTTCTGCATCTCCATTTGTTGTTGTTGTTTAGCCATTTCCATCTTTTCTTTTTGGATCTCTTGAGCTGAACGTACCCAATTATTAGCATCAAAACCCATAGCCGTGATCAGGGCTCTAGCATAAGCTTCCCACTTAAAGGAAGAAGCAGCCTCTGGTGGAAGATTGCGAACCATTTCACCCATCTGGAGTAACTTGGTGATGTCTGATTCACGGCTAAGGGATTGAAGACCAGTAAGGATTTCGATATTAAGTATACCGTTTTCCTCATTAAATTGATCTGCCATACGTTGGTCGATTTCATTATTTTCAATCATTAAATAGATGGTTCGTTGGATAATAGGAACCATAAAGTCTCTAGCAATTGCAGAGAATGTACCACCTAGGATTGTTTCTAGTTCATTACCTACGGCTCGGACGGCTGTAGCTGTTACACGATCTCCAGTAGGCATAGCAGCTGTTTGTAATAGGAATCCTTGTCCTACTTCTTTACGCATATTGTCAACCGCAGCCGCACAAGCCTGTAGTTGTGGATTGATTGTTTCACCTGGTGTAATGACAAATACATCTTGCTTTCTTGCACCTACCCATTGACCATTAGTAGCTACAGAAAGATCATCAATTTCAGTAATGCCAGCTGGATCAACACCCATAAAGAATGTAGAACCAGCAGCCATACCTTGAATCATTGCACGACTATATGATTCCAGTGTTCTGATATCTGAGTATATATCCTCGACATGGCTACGTCCATAATCTTCGCCAGCAATACTAGCCCAGCGCAGTATAATATAAGGAAGAACAGAATAATAACCTCTGTCGATAATTTCTCCGTCCAGTTCTTTTTCAACTTCCCATGTTTCATCTTCTGTTTGGAAGACTCTAACGTATACTGTTTTAAAACCTGTTTGTTTTTCTTCCCCCGCAATGAAATCATAGGCACTTGCTGGCTCCTCGTTAGATGGTGAAATGAATTCTAGATAGATGAACTCTTTTACCGATCCATTTACATCTCGACGCACAACAAATTGATCTAGACGGATGACTCGGAATGAGAAGTCGTTCTCCATTACAATCAATACATCACCCACAACAATTAAATGTTGCATGGCTAGATATGAGATTTCTCTAAGGTTATTTGAAATTAACTTGTGATATACCTGAAAAGAAAGTTTATTAAGGTATTCAGCAATTTCTGGGGTAGGCTCACGACCATTCTTAAGACCAAAGGAGAAGAATGGTGTGTCATTTAGCGGAATAAGTACACTAAGGATTTTACTTGCCAGCGAAGTAACACCCCTTGATTGTACAGAAGAGTATGTCTGAAAAAGATTATCCTCTCCACTGATGGATTGATAAGGCAATAGAGTTGGTACAGTTAAAGCTGAGCAAGCACGAGACTTGTTTAATTTAGATTCTCGTTTTGCATTAAGCGTCCACCATCGGTCTTTAATAGTCTTTTCAGAATTCATTTTCTCTCCTTAGATTGGTCTACCTTCTTTTTCGTAATCAGGTCGTTCAATTGTAGGCATAGCTAAATTGAAACCGCCACCAAATTCCGTTGTATCTTTTTTAGTTTGGCCAGTCATTTCTTGGAATAAATTAGCCTCTTGTTGTTGTTTCTTTACTAGAGACTCTTCTTTACTGGCTGCCGCTTCCTGTCTACGGAGATATTCTAATTGACGTTCTCTATCGCGTTCAGCACGCATACGATCTTCGGCTTCTCGTTGATAACGTTGTTGTAGCTCCATCTGCCGTTGCATCATTTCTTCTTGTTGACGCATATATCCAGCTGAGTCCATTCTAGTACTACCACCACCAGCTTTACCGCCCATTAGTCACTCTCCTTTCTTGCTGTTCAAATAGAACCTTTAGTTTAGCAACTACTTCTAATTGACCAGCCTTAAAACCTCGTTCATAATCCTTTAGTTTTAAGTCGCTTGGGTTTAATTGAATTGTCTTCTCCAGGTACTGGATCAGATCCTTCGACAACTGTAGGCTGTCTTTCATGTAGTTTTTCCAGTGTAATTGAATTTATATAAGATAAACAAAGGGAAAGGTTAGGGTCCTTTATGGACCCCTCCTTCCACTTCTTTAGTAGAATTTCAAGCTTGTTCATTATTCTTCACCATTATATTCAAATGAAAGTTCTTCTCTCCTGGAGCAATCTTTTGTTCGATGAGTTCGTTCTTAAGATTGTCTAGGAAAATATTCACCATGTTTAAATTGTTAAATCCTACATCCAACGTGGCATTGGATAGCTTAACTAATTTAATAGTTTCGGCTAACGCCAAGTCCATATCGTACTCAGATTCAACAAATAAATGGGACATATTAAACTCCTTAGGTTAGCTCACAACCATTAGCTGTACAGGCTAAGGTTCTAGCATTAGTGGTTGTATCTTCCATCTCGTACTGAGAGAGAAGACTGAAATCAACAATAGATGGCATTTGCTCATCTAATTTATTAAACTCTTCTTCGGAAATCGCTTCGAATGGAGCTTGCTGATATACATGGTTATCCTTCGGCAAGAAAGAAATGCCGCTGACGGCATTCCAATGTTGCCATAACCAACCACCAACATGCAGAAACTCATTATCTGTATAGTTAACAGTAATGCTAGGCTTGTGATCACAATACCACACTTGATATGCTAACCATAGATTAAGATGTCCAATAGCATTGATCTGTTCTTCTGTAATTCCAAAATCAGCTTTGATTGGGAATGAAAACACAAGAGTATGTTCTGGTTTCATTACACAATTCTCATGTGGAATGCCAGAATCAATCATGAATTTTGCCATTGGCGAGTGTTTATCCATACGAATCCGTCGAATATAAAACTTGCTATAGCGAGGATGCAGCCCTGAGGCTGTACCAGCTACAC
>Ga0102922_1000184_pt1 | contig 13564 bp, 12 predicted proteins | sample Colrivmeta1569A3_FD_81569 | JGI IMG/M metagenome (GOLD analysis project Ga0102922, IMG submission 81569) | Estuarine microbial communities from the Columbia River estuary - metaG 1569A-3 | ecosystem: Environmental > Aquatic > Marine > Intertidal zone > Estuary | place: USA: Columbia River... | reverse complement strand
AGGAGATTGGATTATTTTTAATGGAAGTACATGGGATAAAATTGATAATAGTGAATTAGTTAATTCTGTTAATGGATATATTGGATCTGTTGTTTTAACTAAATCTGATGTAGGATTATCTAACGTAGATAATACATCAGATATAAATAAACCAGTTTCAACTGCACAACAAACTGCTCTTAATTTAAAACAAAATACTAATGAAAAAGGTGTAGCAAATGGTTATGCTTCTTTAGATTCGTCAGGATTAATACCTTCATCACAATTAAGGACTAAAACTGCTTATGCTATATATAAAAATAATGGAATAAATCAAAGTGGACCTGTAATATTATATTTTGACAGTTCATTCTATACATCTAATAATAATATATTAGATAATAATTTAAATCAAACAGCTAGAGTTAGAATAAGAGGAAATCTAAATCCTGGTATTTATATTATGACTATAGCTACTCCTGGTAGATCTTCTGATTATAATATTGGTAGATATATTGATACTTATAGAATAAGTTCAAGTACAAATAATGGTTTAACTTGGGCAAACGTAATACCTGATTCATATCCTGAAATGTGGTCGTTAACATGTCCAAGAGTTTTATCATTATCTGTAAGTAATGATACTGTTTATAGAGTAAGTTGGAATGGTGTCAGTGGTGGATTTGGATTTGTAATAGATCCTGAAGCATATATTATTATAGAAGGTCCATATTAATATGTAAATTAACTACTTTACAATATATAAATATTAATTATGATATTATGAATGAAAATTTAACATCAATAATTATTAATGATTTAATAAGATTAATAGAAACAAAAGTTTCTAAGTTACAAACTATAAATGGTAAAGTACTAGATAAACCTCTTTATTTAACAAAAGCAGATATAGGTTTATCAAATGTAAATAATACATCAGATATGGATAAACCAGTCTCAACTGCACAACAAACTGCACTTAATTTAAAAGTAGATAAATCAATAAAAATTAATGGTTTAAATTTAAATCAAAATATAAATTTAACAAATACAAATATAATTGGTATTGAAAACGTAAATAATACATCAGATATGGATAAACCAATCTCAACCGCACAACAAACTGCACTTAATTTAAAAGTTGATAAAACAACAAAAATAAATAATAAAAATTTATCTTCAGATATTACTTTAATAAAATCAGATATAGGATTAGATCAAGTTGATAATACATCAGATTTAAATAAACCTATATCAACAGCAGTTCAACTAATATTAGATAATATAGTTAATTCATTAAATATGAGTAATTTATCATTTGAAAATATGAATACAAGTTTAGATACATATGTAAAAAAAACAACATTAATTAACAATTATCCACTAAGTACAAATATAAATTTAATAAAATCAGACATAGGATTAGATCAAATTGATAATACTTCTGATATAAATAAACCAATATCAACTTTACAACAAGCATCATTAGATTTAAAAGAAAATATATCAAATAAAAATAATATTAATGGGTATGCAGGATTAGATAATTCAAAATTAATTTTGAAATCACAATTACCACAAACAATACTTATGCCAATAGGTAGTATAATATGTTTTTCATCATCAAATATACCAGATTCATATTTATTTTGTGATGGATCAGAAGTACCAATAATTGAATATCCATTACTATATTCTGTAATTGGAACTCAATATAATAGACCTGGAATTAATACATCATTATTTTTTCATTTACCAGATTTAAGAAATCAATTTATACGTTGTATTGATCAATCAAGAACACTTGGTAGTATACAAAATTGGTCTACAGGAATGCCTACAAATAAATTTACAACAGATTCAAATGGTAATCATTCTCATACAACAGATGTACAAGGTAATCATACTCATAGTTATACTAGATCTTTTTATCAGTATGATGGTTTATATCATCCTGATAATACAGTAAGTATAGCTACAGGATTGGATAATCCAACTAATACACCATCTGGTGCTATTTCTGCAGCAGGATCACATTCTCATATAGTTACTAGTGGTGGGGATTTAGAAACTAGACCAATCAATATTTCTATTAATTATATTATTAAAATAAATTAAGTGTATTATTAAAATAAATTAAGTGTATTATTAAAATAAATTAAGTGTATTATTAAAATAAATTAAGTGTATTATTAAATTGAATTATTATTAAATTGTGGTAAAGTCTTATTATTTAAATTTTTAACTAATTGGTCCATATTCACGCACATTTCAGATCTAGTAAATGTACTTAATACTTCTATTAATTTATTTGTTTGTAGAGAAAAAAGAGAAATAACAATTATTAGAATACCAATTATTAAAATAATAATACTAATACTTGCTAAATATATAAAAATATTATGTTTTATTTCTTTTTTGCGAGATGTACTTGGTTCTAAAGATTGCATTTCAATATCATCATTATTCATGTTATTATATATTATTGGCATATTTTAACAATATTATTTTATTTAAATTTATTGTATTAAATAATATAAAATAATAATTTCATTTTATATATTCGTATTAAGTACATGTAGTTTTATTATATTAAGTAAAACATTTTCACTTGTTTTGTTATAAGGTATTTCAGATAAAATTTTTATTATATTAAGTAAAACATTTTCACTTGTTTTGTTATAAGGTATTTCAGATAAAATTTTATCTGTACTTGTATTTGTACCTGATTTATTATCAAAAAGTATGTTATATAAAAACTTTAAAATTTTATTTATACTATTTTTTGTTATTTTCAAAAATTGTTTAATTTTGAAATAATCATTTTCTTCTTTATACAAAAAATAAATAGACCCTATAATAAAAAATATAATAATTATTGTTACAATAAACATATAACATTTAAAAAGTAATTTACACATCTTACAATAATAATTAAATTAAATGAATAAATTTTAATCAATTATTGAAATAATATGTAATTATATAAATTCACTTTTTTTTATGGAAAGTATATTTGAAAAATTATCACAAAAAGTAGATAAGAGTACACGTATAAATAATTATGAATTAACATCTGATATAACATTACAAAAATCTGATATAAATTTATCATTAGTTGATAATATGTCATTAAAAAATACATTACGTGTAATAAGATCAAATATAAGTTATTTATTTTCATTGATTCAGTTATTTACATCAAATATTAATAATAAAGTTGATAAATTGACAACAATAAATAATAAATCATTATCGACAAATATAATATTAAATAAAAGTGATGTTGGATTGTCTAATATTGATAATAGTTCTGATTTAAATAAACCTATATCTATTTTAACACAAAATGCATTAAATTTAAAAGTAGATAAATCAATAAAATTTAATGTAACATCTAATATTGTTGCTATTAAAAATGGTGAATATTATACAGATACATCATCTAATTCAATAACAATAACATTACCTTTACTTACATCTGATAGTAAAATATTAATAATAGATGTAAATAATACATGGAATATAAATAATTTAATATTGTTACCATCAACTAATGTAAGTTTAAATAATAATACAATATCATATAATGTTATAACTGGTAATTATATAGAAGTATATTATAATTCTAGTAAATCAAATTGGTATTTTAATAATAAATCATATGGTCAATTTATTTTAAACTTATCAACAATATCAAATAATATAAATATATTAAATTGGTTACCAATATTTGAAAATAATATAAGATGTATTAATAATATATTTATTTTAAATAATAATTGTTTTTATAATATTATAATTCAATTGAATTTTACTAATAATATTAATGGTATAATACAACTAATATATCAATATAGTAATGATAAAGGAGTTACATGGAATACAGAATCATCAATAAAATTTAATATAATAAATATGTCAGTATGTGGAAATATATTTTTAAATACATTTACATCAAATGTTTGGAGATTTCAATTAGATAATCAAGTAGGATCAAATTTAAATTTAGATACAGTACAAAGTAAAATATCAATAATAAATATTTAATTAAATATAAAATGAAACTCAATATTATATATTTTATAATAAGAGACTTTGTATAACAAAATGAACAGTATTAAAAATATTTTAAAGCCTTTAAAACTAACAGAATATCAAAGAATATATTTATATAATAGATTAATAAATATAGCCATTAATACTAGTTGTTATTATAAAATATATAATATATTAACAAATATAATTCCTAATTTAAATAAATTAAAATTAGGATCATTTTACATTATATCAAAAATATTAAAAGAATATAATAATAATGATATACTTGATAATATTATATCAAATCTAAATATTATTGTAAATTTTAATGAAAGTTTACATTATTATTCATCACTATTAATATATAGAGATCCAATAAAATATTCTTATTATTTAAATTATATTAATAAAGAATATTTTAATGTTAAATTACAAAAATTAATTTTAAAAAATATTTATCTATATAATTTTAATGATTTACACGAATTTATTATTTTTACACTAAATAAAATAAAAGATTATAAATCTATTTATAATAGTTTTTTAATTATAATTGAAGCATATAAATGTGATGATATTGTACAATCAAAACAAAAAAAACTAAATTATATTATAAAACTTTTAAAATATGTTTGTTGTACATTTTATTTAGATGATGATATAGATTATACATTTAATTATATATATATAAATATATGTCTACATTATAATAGACAAGTTTTTATTAAAAATTTATTACATATACTACAAAATTATAATAATCCTTATAAAAATTATAATACTATAATGGCAATATATGATTATGAATTTATTATAGATAATAAATATGATAGATTAAAAAAAATATATTATATTATAAAAATATTAAGATATATTGATTTTAATATTGATGATGTTATTTATTATACATTTGATTCTATATATAAAGATATTTGTATATGTTATAATAAAAAAATAACATTATTTAAATTAGCTTATTTTGAATGTAAAAAAACAAATCAAGATATATACTCAATTTATTAATAAGATATTGTTAATTTATAAAAAGTGAATAATATATAACTTATATAATATAAAATGACTGATATATTATCATTAAATTCTATACAATCTAAATGTATATATAATGAATTAAAATCAATTTATAATGTTAATATAAATAATTATAATAAAATAATAAATATACTAAATAATATAACAACTAATTTAAATAAATTAAAATTAGGATCATTTTATATTATAATAAAAATATTTAAAGAATATAATAATGATGATACAATAGAAATTATTACATCTAGTTTAAATATTATTGTAACTTTCAATGAAAGTTTACATTATTATTCATCAATGTTATTATATAGAGATCCAATAAAATATTCTTATTATCTAAATTATATTAACAAAAAATATTTTAATTATAAGTTACAAATGTCATTTTTACAAAATATATATATGTCTAGTGATGATAAATGTAATTTTATTATTGATATATTAAATATAATAAGATATTATAAAAATATTAATAATAAATTTGATCTTATAGTTAAGATGTATAAATTTACAAATAATTCGTCTAATAAAAATAAAATATTTTATATTACAAAACTTTTAAAATATGTTAATTTTAAATTAGATGATAATATAGATTATACATTTGATTCTATGTATAAAGATATTTGTGTATTTTATAATAAAACTATAACATTATTTAAATTAGCTTATATTGAATGTAAAAAAACAGATCAAAAAATATATAATCAGTTTATTGATAACAATTTATAATATCACATATAAATTACTTTATAAAATGAAAAATATATTTAACAAACCAAAATAATACTTTTTTATATTAATAAAAACAAAATAATACTTTGTTATATTAATAATTCATTAAAAATGAAAGAAATTATTTTATATATATACATATAATTTATAATAACAATGTATTTTACTAAACTTATTGTTATATTTTTTATATTAAATAATGTAAATTTTATATTTTCAAATTTTATTTGTGATAATGTAAAATGTTATTATGGTCATTTTGATAATAATGATTATTATATATTAAAAATATGTATTAAAACAGATAAAGAATATAAACAAGAATTATATGTGTCAACACCTTTAATTGAATTATTCACTAGATATGATTCTTTTAAAAACATAGAAAAAAATGTATATATTCAAGAATGTATACAAATAAATCCAAATAACAAAACAAAAATATACTTACTAGACGATAATTATATTATAGTTGGTAATATAGAAAAACACATAATCCCATCATTAATTATATTTGCTCCATTAAATTTTGATATATTTTCATTAGAGAATTATTATGATACTTCATACTATATACAAACTACAACTAAATCAATAGATAATATTATAAACAACTCATCAACTGAAAAAGAAATAAATTATAAACGAGGAGCATTATTAAAAGATGATAATGAACGTTTTAGTATAGACATTGTATTATGTGATTCAAAAGATAATAATTGTATACATTATCCTGATTATTCTATTGGAGGTGTAAGTTTATATAAAGATAAAGATGTACATGTTGATAACGAAAGATCAAAAAGATCAAAAAGATCAACAAAATCAAAAAAATCAAAAGATTTTAAAACCCCAAAAAAGAATAAAATAAAAACAGTTTTACCATTAAAAAATGGAATACAAATTGCATCATCATTACTTGCATTTTTTGGTATATGTGTATATATATCAAATAAATCAAAATCATTTAGTCAAAGTGATTGGTGTAATCAATATACAATAATATCATGTAATATATTAATAATATTATTCATAGTTTTATTAACAATATTAATATTTTTATATATAATTAAAATTTATTCAATTTGTAAAAGAAAATAAACTAATTTATTTATCACACATAATATGTATAAATATAGTTAAATTTGTAAAAAATGAAAATATATATTAACATTAAATTTAACAATATACAAATATAATTAATTTACAATAATATAGAATGATATTAAAAATTAATATATTTATATTTATATTTATATTTATAAATTCTTCATCAGAAAAATGTACAAACAATAAACATTTTGATATAACAATAAATGATGAAAAATATGTCGGTGAATTATATTGTGAAAATATTAATAAAGGATATTTAAAAACGGAAATAGCTAATTATGTAATAAATTTTTTAAATTATAAAATAAATTATTTATCTGATAAAATATGTATAAGAAACGACAATAATTTATGCACTAGACCAGATAGTATACCAATTAATAATGCAACAATAAACTTACCATTCTATAACATAAAACAAATAATAGAAGTAGAATCTGGATATAAAATAATTTTACGAAATGAAAAATCAATTTGTTTAAATTTACAAAAATTAAGTACAAATACGAATACAATTACAGATTGTAATAATATTTATTATATATCTAATATAGATTGTAGTTTTAATTTTGAAGATTGTTTAAAATCAGATAAATGTAGAAATTATTGTATATATGTAAAAGAAGTAATAATTGGCGATAATATTGACATTATTTGAATTATTTATTTATAAAAATGAATTAAAAATAATAATAAATTAATAATAAATTAAAGACAATTATTAAAAATGTATATGTTTTTATATATTATAATCTTGATTACAGTAGTAAATTGTGAAATACGATATAAATTAGATGGTAAAAATGGTTATTTAAAAGACGATACAATAATACCGGCTAATACAATTTATGAAATTAGAGGTGATAATATAACAATAATTCCATTTAATGATATAAAAAATCACATTTTACATTACGCATTAGATAGGAATTATATTTCATATGAAGATCAAATGAAATTAATAACTTCATCAGCATTGGAAATAACAAGAGAAAATCTAAATAAAACAAGTAAAATAAATTGGGATCCAAAACCATATATATATATATTTGAAACAACTACTGGATGTCAAATACAAAATGGTTATTGTAACATTAATAAATTTTATACTTTAGCATCATCAAAATTTAACTTTGATAATTTTATTTTAAAAAAAAAAAATAATAATATATATGTCAATTTTTCATATACAATTTATTATGGAGAGACATTATTTATCCCTATTGGTTGGTATGTATATGATTTTAATAAAGATTTAAATTATATATTAAATAATTATTATTTAACATTTGTATATAACATGATATTAAAAAAAATAAAAGATAAACGTTTAAATAATAAAGTAGTTTTATTTGATAATGAAAATATAATAGAAGTTATAACTCCATTAAATTTATTTGAAGAAATAAGTTCAAACATTAAAGTAAATTATACTGGTATAGATTATTTTACAGGAAAATCACTAAATTTAACATATAGTATTAATATGATAGAAAATAGAGAATGTAAAAAATTATATATATCAGGTACAATGTATTTGTGTGATGTTAATCATTATATAATATACAAAGTAAAAATTTTTGATATATTTAAATTAACAACATTTAGATGTTTAAGCAAAGGAAACTTTGATTATTGTACACCATTTTATATTGATGATAACAATTCAACTTCTCCTATATATATATTTTATAATGGTGAAATTTATTATGATACATATGTATTCAATGATAAAAATTATTCTAACAATCAATTAAATTTATTTAAAGAATATAAAAACTGTGATTTGATTAAAAAAGTAGATAATAAAATAATATGTTTAATAATTACAAAAATGATTGATCCAAAAACATATTATTTAACATTAGTAAATAATATAGAAAAAGTAGAAAATAGAGAAATACCTAAAAATAATTTAGAAAGTTATAATCCAAATCTAAATTACCCAAATTGTCCAAAAATACAAACATGTAAATATAACGATTTTATTGAATCAAAAATAAGGTTGTTATTACATACTATTGGATCTATTACAACAGAAATAAGTGTAAAAATATCAGAAATACTAGAAATATCTAATTACATGGAAAAAAATAATATATGTTCAGAATTAGTTACAAATGTAGAAAAATTAATAAAGAAACAAATATTATTTAAAGAAGATCCAAGTTTGACAGAACTGTTAAATGACATAAAAAATCTTGGAGAAATGACTTGTAATAATGAAACAAGTAGATATATAAGAAATAAATATTATAATAATATTAAAATTGAAATAATTAATAAAAAAAGATCAATAGAAATATCACCATTAGAAGAATTATCATTAAATAATTTAAAATGTTTAAAAAATATAGAAGAAATGATAGATTCAAAAGTTGAAAAAAAAATAAAAAAAGAAAATTTATTTAAAATATATGAAAAAAGAATTGAAATTGAAAATACAATGAATTGTCAAAATTATATAGAATATTATGTATTATTACATAAAATTGAAGATTTAAAATATAATGTAAATACATTAATAATGTATCGAGATGAACTTTATTATCCAAAAATACAAAATAAATAATAGGTGTATTAATTTATAAAAAATGAATTATATAATATAATAATAATTATAATTTAATTATAAAGATGAAATCAATATTTAGTTATATAATACTATTTGTATTATTTATTCAATGCAACTCAACTATTGATAATTATTTAAATTTTAATCTAAACATACCCAATTTTTGTAATAATAGTAAACAATCTCATGATTTAAGTTCATATAAAAATGAAGAAAACGTTATTATGATTATAAGACGATATAATTTATATATAGAATTTGTACGTAAATATAAAGATATATTAAAAAAAAAAATAGATATTGAAAATTTAATAAGTATAATAAATTATATTGGTAATACACATGAAAATGTTAAAGCACCTTTACGGGTGTTTATGACAGTAAATTTTACAAACAATAATAATATTACACAATATTTGTTAAATTATAATAATGTTAACGAATTTTTATGTATAATATATAATACAACTGATAATATAGAAGTACCAAAAATGAATAGTTCTATACCAAGAAAAGAAATAGAATTTAAAAATTTTAATTATAAAATTGAAAGTGGTGATAATCAAATAATCATGCATGTAGATTTAGAACCATACACTCACTATACTGTTGAAAAATCAATAAATTATACATTAAATTTTACCCAAAAAAGTAATAATTATATTTGTATATACTCAAATGGTTCAAAATTAAATTTAACAAAATTAGATAAATTTAGTGAATATTGTTTAAGAGAAAAATCAACAATAAAAAAAGTAGACTTATTATATTATATGAATTTATATAATGAAAGTAAACTAAGAAATACTGATAATAAGATAGAAGGTATGAATTATAATATAACTTTAAATTATACAACCATAATAATAAATTATGTAAACTATGAAATAGTTTATAATAAAACAAAATATATAAATTTATTAGAATGTGTATGTACAAAAGAAAAAATTTTGTCTACTGGTTCAAACGAATATTTAACAGCAATAATTTGTACAAATACAAGTTTAAAATGTGTATTATTAAAAGATAGTATAAGATTAATACAAAAAAAATTATCATATATATTAGTTTGGCATAATACGTCATTATATTATTATTATTCTTTTAAAGATAATAAAACAGATTTTTATCAAGAAAACAAATATTATACTGGTGTAATATTAAATTATCTAGACCAAAATTATTTTAATAAAAGTTCATCATTAGAAGAAAAAATTAATAAAAGATCATTATTAGAAGAAACAATTAATAAATTTGATAAAAGATCATTATTAGAAGAAAAAAATAATAAAAGCTCATTATTAGAAGAAACAATTAATAAAAGCTCATTATTAAAAGAAAAAAATAATAAAAGCTCATTATTAGAAAAAACAATTAATAAAATTAATAAAAGAAATAAAAGATCAATACTCGAAGGACATTTTTATGATTTCTATATAAATTTGAAAAAAAGTATTTATTATATATGGAAAGATATTTCCAACACTTTAACAGATATATATGATTCTTCTAAAGAAGAAAACTACATACATATTGTTACAAAACATATTTTAAATGCGTATGAAACTTTACCAGATATGTATGATTTAAACAATAATCAAATAAAAATAAAAGTAAAAAATTATGATTTATCAGACAATTTATTAGAATTACCTAATAATATAAATAGTACATCATTACGTATGTCAGATGTAAAAAGTATATTATTAATGATTATAATAATATTAACATTTTTAATTATGACATTACCATTATGTTGTATTTAGTAATTACAATTAATATAAATACAAATTATGGAAGATAAAATAGGTATATTTATATTTAGAAGAGATTTAAGAATTGAAGATAATCCAGCTTTATATATGCTTTTTAAAAAAAAATGTCAAATTATTCCTTTATTCATAATAGATAAAAATCAAATTAATACTCCATATTTTAATAAAAAATCATATGAATATATGTTAGAATTTTTAGGAAGTTTAAATAAAAATTCACTAGAAAATAAATTATTAATAAAAAAAGGAGAAGTAATAAAAGTATTAGAAGAATTATTAGTAAAAATAAAATATAGCTACATAAGTTTTAATTTAGATTTTAGTAAATATTCAATAGAAAGAGATAGAAAGATAATAAATTTTTGTAATAAAAATAATATAAATCTTATAACATATGATAGTGAGATGTTTATAAATGTATCAGAATTATTTTTAAAACAAGATAAATCAGCATATGTTGTATATTCATCATATTTAAATAATGTGTATATAAAAAAAATAGAAGAAAGAAAATTATTTAAAACTGTAATAAAATTTAAAAAAACAAATATACCAAATGATATAAAATTAAATGATGGATTAAGTCGAAAAGATGCATTAAATAAATTACATAATACAAAAGAAATAGACAAATTTTATGAAGAAAATCGAAGAAGAATAGATAAAGAAAATACTCAATTAGCATTATTTTTAAAATTTGGAGTATTAAGTACATCAGAAGTATTTAAATATATGAGAATAAAAAATTTAACAAATTTATTGAGAGAAGTTCATTTTAGAAATTTTTATTTTTTAATTCGAAAATATAATTATAATGGATATTCTCATTATGACAATTTTTATAAAACTTTAAATTGGAAAAATAGATATAATGAATATAAAAGAATGTGGATAGATGGTAATACAGGTTTTCCAATAATTGATGCATGTGTAAGAAAATTAAATGAAACAGGATGGTTAAATAACAGATCAAATTTATTATTATCATATTTTTCAGTAAAGATTTTACATATAGATCCATTTAATGATAAGATAGGTGGTCAATTAGAATATTCTAAAAAATTGATTTATTGTTGTTACGCATCAAATTATTGTAATTGGAATTTTATATTATCAATTTTTGATTGGGGTTCACAAAGATTTACACCAGATAGTCCAAAATCAGGTAGATTTTTCGATATAAATAATATAAAAAAATTAGATCCAGAATTAAAAATGATAAGAAAATATGTAAAAGAATTAGATATAGTTTCAGATAAAGATGTATTTGATTGGTATAATAAATATAAAAATTATAAAAACATAAATTATAAACCAATGTTAAACTTAACTGAAAGAATTAATGAATATAAAACAATGGTTAATAATAATAATAAATAATTATGTATATCTATGATTATTTTAAAGAGACAATGTCTAAAGATATTTCTACATATATAACAGAAATTCCAAGTAAATATATATTTAAATTTAAGTCCACAGAAAAAACTATTTGTATTTTATTTTTTTATAAAAATAAAATTGATAGATATGGTAATAAAATAAATTACGAATTATATATAGATAGAAATTCAATATATTATAAAAAAAAAATAGATAGAAAATATTTAAAAATGTTAATATATACATATTTAGAAAAAAAAATATGTAAAAACTTTACAATAAATAATATATCAAAATTACTAAAAAAGAAAACAACATAAACTCTGCAAAACAACATAAATTACGTCAACAACATATATGTAGACTAATTTATCCATTATCGTTATATAATTTAATTTTTTCAAATAATAAATTATTTTTATCATATACAATCTTATTTATATTTTGTTCAAGATTATTAGAGGTATCTTGTTTAAGATTATTTAAAATATATTGTTCAAGATTTTTAGAGGTATCTTGTTCAAGATTATTAGATGTATCTTGTTTAAGATGTATAGATCTATTTTTAGATGTATCTTGTTTAAGATGTATAGATCTATTTTGTTTAAATTTTTTATAGGTATCTTGTTCAAGATGTATAGATCTATTTTGTTTAAATTTTTTAGAGTTATTTTGTTTAAATTTTTTAGAGGTATCTTGTTCAATATTTTTAGAGGTATCTTGTTCAAGATTATTAGATGTATCTTGTTTAAGATGTATAGATCTATTTTGTTTAAATTTTTTAGAGGTATCTTGTTCAAGATTATTAGATGTATCTTGTTTAAGATGTATAGATGTATTTTGTTTAAATTTTTTAGAGGTATCTTGTTCAATATTTTTAGAGGTATCTTGTTCAAGATGTATAGATGTATTT